>Ga0209382_10000236_pt1 | contig 90030 bp, 79 predicted proteins | sample SoiMetdeltSBSDD5_FD_187599 | JGI IMG/M metagenome (GOLD analysis project Ga0209382, IMG submission 187599) | Bulk soil microbial communities from a Populus tree surrounding site in Tennessee, USA - Soil MetaG P. deltoides SBSDD5 (SPAdes) (version 2) | ecosystem: Environmental > Terrestrial >...
GGAAGCGGCGCGGTCAGCGTCTGTCCCTGCCCGCCGGCGGCGGCGCCACCCCGGGTCCGGATGATCCAGCGCGTCTGCTCCTCGACCAGGATGTCGTAGGACTCCCCGGCCACGTCCACCACGCACGTCCCGTCGCGGTCGACGACATCGGCCACGTAGGAGACGCCCCCGACCAGCAGCGAGCAGAACCCCTGGGCGGTGAGCCGCGCGTCGACCTCCCAGACCTCGTCCCCAATCGTCAGGCGATAGTGCCCGTCGGCACCGCCGGTGATGTCGACGACCGTGGGTTTGCCGGCAATGGTCGCGACGTATTTCATGGCGCGAGGCCGCAGCGGGCGTTTCGGGGAGTGGCGGTGTGACCACCGGATTGGTGTAGCGGGGTCCGCTTGCTCGCGTAGGGGCGTGGGTGGGCTGACCTCACCGGGGGTGGATCCGACACGTGGAGTCGAGCCGCGGGGAGCAACTGGTTCGGGCTCACGACGTCCATCCCGGGCGGGTCGACGAGCGCCAGCGGCTTGGGGGCTCGTCGTGGTTCTCGGTTGGGTGGGATTGGCGGGAGCGTTCGTGTTCGGTGAGGACGGCGGCGATCGTGGCGATGGTGGCGGCGTGGGAGTCGTTGGGGTGGAGATCGGGCAACACGCGCTCCAGGAACGCCGTCGAGAGACGGCCGGCGCGGAAGTCGGGATGGGCGATGATCCGCTCGAGGGCCGGGATGGTCGTGCGTACGCCCACCACCTTGTACTCGGCGAGCGCTCGCGCCATGCGCTCGACGGCGCCGGCGCGGTCGCGGTCCCACACGATCAGCTTGGCCAGCAGCGTGTCGTAGAAGCGCGGCACCGTGTACCCCTCGTAGGCACCCGAGTCGTCGCGCACCCAGGGGCCGGTCGCCGGCCGCAGCCCCGTGATCGTCCCCGGCGAGGGCAGCCAGCCCCCGAAGGGATCCTCGGCGTTGATGCGGCACTCGATCGCCCAGCCGCGCCACGTCACGTCGCGCTGCCCGTAGCCGAGCGGCTCGCCCGCCGCGATCCGGAGCTGCTCGCGTACGAGGTCGATGCCGGTGACGAGCTCGGTCACCGGGTGCTCGACCTGCAGCCGCGTGTTCATCTCGAGGAAGTAGAAGTTCCGGTCGCCGTCGAGGAGGAACTCGACGGTCCCGGCGTTCACGTACCCGGCCGCGCGCGCCACCCGGCACGCCGCCACGCCCATGCGCGCGCGGAGCTCCGCGTCGACGATCGGCGAGGGGCTCTCCTCGATCAGCTTCTGGTGGCGCCGCTGGATCGAGCACTCGCGCTCGCCCAGGTGCACCACGGCGCCGTGGGCGTCGGCCAGCACCTGGATCTCGACGTGGCGCGGCTCGAGCACGGCCCGCTCGAGGTAGACCGCGGTGTCGCCGAAGGCGGCGCCGGCCTCCGAGCGCGCCGCGCGCAGGGCGTCGCCGAGCTCGGCCTCGCGGCGCACCAGGCGCATCCCCTTGCCACCGCCACCCATGGCGGCCTTGAGCATCACGGGATAGCCGATCTCGGCCGCGCTCGTGCGTGCCTCGTCGTCGGAGCGCACGGGCTCGAGCGTGCCCGGCACCATCGGCACCTTCATCTCGCGGGCGATCTTGCGCGCCGCCGTCTTGTCGCCCATGGCGCGGATCGCCGCCGGCGGCGGCCCGACGAACGTCAGTCCCGCCTGGGCGCACGCCTCGGCGAAGCGCGCGTTCTCGGCGAGGAACCCATACCCGGGATGCACGGCGTCGGCGCCGGCCCGGCGGGCGACAGCGACGAGCGTGTCGATGGCCAGGTAGCTCTCGCTGGCCGGCGGCGGCCCGATCGGATAGGCCTCGTCGGCCATCAGCACGTGCAGGGCCTCGCGGTCGGCCTCCGAGAACACGGCCACGGTGTCGATCCCCTGCTCGCGGCAGGCGCGGATGACGCGGACGGCGATCTCGCCGCGGTTGGCGACGAGGAGCTTCTTGATCTTCATGGCCGGGAGAGGCTCAGGGGCGCGCCTCGGACGATGTCACCGGAGCTCCTTCAGCGCGTCGCGCAGGAAGCTCTCGTCGACGATGTCCTTCTCGGACACGGGCGTCTTGATGAGCTTCTGCGCGTTCCACCAGGCGGTCTGTCGCCCGACGTCGCCCGGCATCAGGCGTCCGTCGCGGTCCTGGTACGGAAACCCCTTGCGGATGAGGTCGGGACTGGCCCCGGTGTACCGGGCCGTGATCGCGACCACCTCGTCGAACGCCGGCCCGCTCTTGCGGGCCAGCACCGCGTCGAAGTAGTGGCGCGAGGACTTCACGTAGCCCTTCATGAACGCGATGGCGCGGTTGCGGTCCTTGGCGAACGCGTCGGAGTACATCAGCGTGGCGATCTGCCACGGAAAGGTGTCGCCGGTCTGCACGATGGTCACGCCCGCGCCGGCGGCCTCCAGCCGCGACACGAACGGCTCGGCGGTCGCCACGGCGTCGACCCGCCGAGCGGCCAGCGCGTCGTTCAGCGCCGGCAGTGCCTGCAGCGGTACGAGCTCGACGTCGCCGGGCGCCATGCCCTCCTTCTCGAGGTAGCGCCCGACGTTGTAGTGGAACGTCGAGCCGATCTGCGTCACGCCGATCTTGCGCCCCTTGAGCTCGCGCATCGTGCGGACGCCGTTGTCGTAGAGGTCCTTGCGCACGAGCAGCGCGGTGAGGTTGTAGTCGGGCCATTCGCGGCCCTTGTCGGCGACGATCCAGATCTTCACGCCGCCGGCCACGATGTTGTAGAGCCCGGCGGTGAGGCCGGTGGCGCCGGTCTCGATGTCGCCCGACGCCAGCGCCACCGCGATCGGCTGGGCCGCCTGGAAGTACACGAACTCCGGCTCGATCCCGAACTCCTTGAAGTAGCCCTTCTCGGCGCCCAGGAAGAGCACCGCCGAGGACGTGAGCTTGAGGACCCCCAGCTTGACCTTCTGCGGCCCCTGGGCGCCGGCGGGAACGGCGGCAAGCAGGATCGCGACCAGCACCACCGCCCCGAGACGCCTCATCGAGCTCTCCTCTCGGCCTCCGCGCGCTGGCGCCAGCCGCTCGGGGCGCGGCGCCGCGCCGAACATGGTACAGCCAAGCCGCGGCTCCGCGAAGCAACCCGGGCCAGCGGGCGTCGCACCACGCGGGCCCTCACGCGTCCGCGCGCCACGGCAGGACGGCGCGCTCGAGGCGGGTGAGCAGCCAGTGGGAGGCGAGGCCGAGCAGCGAGAGCAGCACGATGCCGACCATCAGCGTCGTCGTCTCCATCAGATTTTGCGCGTTCAGGATGAGGTAGCCGATGCCGGAGCTCGCGGCGATCATCTCCGCTGCGACGAGCAAGAGCAGCGAGGTGCCCGCGCCCAGCTTGAGCCCCGCGAAGATCATCGGCAGGGCCGACGGGAGCATGACCTTGCGGATCACGCTCCACCGCCCCGCCCCGAAGCTCACCGCGGCGCGCAGCAGCTGGCGGTCGGCGTGGCGGACGCCCGCGTAGGTGTTGATGGCCATCGGGAAGAACACGCCGAGCATGATGACCGCCACCTTGGACGCCTCGCCGATGCCCAGCCACAGGATCAGGAGCGGCAGCAGGGCGATCTTGGGGATCGGGAACGTGGCGGCGATGAGCGGGGTGCCCACCGCCTCGGCCAGGCTGAACACGCCCACCGCCAGGCCGACCGAGACGCCGCCGAGCGCGCCGAGCCCGAAGCCCAGGAGGATCCGCCGAAGGCTCGCACCCAAGTGCACCAGGAGCTCACCGCTGCGCAGCATCTCGAACCCCGCCGTCAGCACGCCCAGCGGCGACGGCAGGAAGAGTGCCGGGACCCATCCGGTGCGCGTCAGCGCCTCCCACAGCACGAGCAGCCCAACCAGCCCCAGTCCGCGCGCCAGGGGGTGCGCGCGCCGCTCCAGAGTGCGGGCCCGGTCGGGAACCGCGATCACGCCGTGCCCTCGCGCAGCGCCTCGCGCGCCTGCGACTTGATGAGCGCCCAGATGCGCTCGACGGCGGCGACGAAGCCCGGCTCGCCCAGCATCGACTCCGTCCGCGGTCGCTTGAGCTCGACGGGGACGATCTCGAGCACCCGACCCGGCCGACGGGAGAGGACCACCACGCGGTCGGCCATCCACACGGCCTCGTGGATGTTGTGGGTCACGTAGAGGATGGTCTTGCGCGTGCGCTCCCAGATCGCGAGCAGCTCCTCCTGCATGAGCTGCCGCGTCTGGGCGTCGAGCGCGGAGAAGGGCTCGTCCATCAGCAGCACCGCCGGGTCCACGGCCAGCGCGCGGGCGATGCCCACGCGCTGCCGCATGCCGCCCGAGAGCTGGTGGGGGTACTTCCGTTCGAAGCCGCCGAGCCCGGTGAGCTCCACGTAGTGGCGGGCCACGGCGCGGCGCTCCGCCGGCGGGACGCCGGCCTCCTCGAGCCCGAACTCCACGTTGGCCTGCACGGTCCGCCACGGGAAGAGCGCGAACTCCTGGAAGACCATCGCCGTCAGCGGCCGGCCGGTCGGCAACTCGCCCTCGAAGCCCACGCGCCCACCGCTCGGCGCCAGCAGCCCGGCCATCATGTTGAGCAGCGTGGACTTGCCGCAGCCCGAGGGGCCGACGACGGCGAGCACCTCCTCGGGCTCCGCGGTGAACGTCACGCCGGCGAGCGCCTCGACGCTCTGGCCCGCGCGATCGCGATAGGTCTTCGAGACGTCCTCGACGACGAGTCTCATGACCGTCGCAGGCGGAAGCGCTGTACCTTCCCCGTCGCCGTCCGGGGCAGGTCGGCCACGAACTCGACCACGCCCGGGACCTTGTAGCCGGCCGCGCGGCCGCGCACGAAGGCGCGCAGCTCCTCGGCCAGCGCGGTCGTGCCCGCCACGCCCGTTTTGAGCACGACGCAGGCGCGCGGCGTCGACAGGCCGCGGGCGTCGACGTCGCCGACGACGCCGGCCTCCAGCACGGCGGGGTGCGCGACCAGGTGCGCCTCGACCTCGGCCGGCGACACCCACTGCCCGGCCACCTTCAGCATGTCGTCGCCGCGGCCCTCGAAGTAGAACCAGCCCTCGGCGTCCCGGCGGAAGACGTCGCCCGTGCGCAGCCACTCGCCGAGCATCGTGCGGCGCGTGCGCTCGCGCCGGTTCCAGTAGTGGAGCGCGGTGGTCTCGCCCTTGATGAGCAGGTGGCCCGCGACACCGTCCGGCACCGGCGCGTCGTCCTCGTCGACCAGACGCGCCTCAAACCCAGGAATCACCCGGCCCGCCGAGCCCCGTCGGGCCTCGCCCGGCCGGTTGGCGATGAAGTCGTGCAGCGCCTCCGTCGAGCCCACCACCTCGACCAGCTCGAGACCGAAGCGATCGGCCCAGGCATCGAAGACGGCCGGCGGCAGCGCCTCGCCCGACGAGACGCCGTAGCGGAGCGAGGAGAGATCGAAGCGCCGCTCGGCGTCGGGGACCTCGAGCATCCGCGCGTAGAGCGTGGGGACCGCGAAGAAGATCGTGGGCCGCTCGGTGGCGACGACCTCCAGCGCTCGCTCGGCCGTGATCCGCTCGGCGACCAGGACCGACGCCGCGCCGACGCGCGCCGGGAAGTAGAGCGCGTTGCCGAGCCCGAACGCGAAGGACAGCTTCGACGCGGAGAAGATCAGATCGTCGGCACCGATCCCGAACACGCCGACGCCCACCCGGTCGGCGGCGACGAGGAAGTCCTGGTGCGCGTGCACCGCGGCCTTCGGCTCGCCGGTCGAGCCGGACGTGTAGCCCCAGTAGACGACGTCCTCGGGCGAGGTGGGCGCGGCCTCGGCGACCGGCTTGGTCTCGGCCAGCGCCGCGTCGAAGTCCGTCCCGCCCGCGGCGCGGCCGCCCGCCACGAGCACCGTGCGCAGCCAGGGGCAGCGCGCCCGCGCCGCCAGCACCCGGGGGGCCACCGCCGCGTCCACCACGGCCACCCGGGCCCGGCTGTCGGAGAGGAGGAACTCGTACTCGGCGGCGCTCATGAGCGTGTTGACCGGGACCGCCACGGCCCCGAGCCTGGCGGCCCCCCAGAAGGCCGCCGCGAACGCCGGCGAGTCGTTCAGCGCCAGGAGCGCCCGCTGCTCCGGCTCGAGCCCGGCGGACGCGAGCACCCCCGCGGCCCGGGCCACGCGATCGGCGAGCTCTGCGTAGCTGACGGCGCGCCCCTCGGCCCGGAACGCCGTCCGCCCGCCGCGCCCCTCCGCCACGTGGCGATCGACGAAGAAGGCCGCGGCGTTGAACGTCCCGGGTCGCGCATCCACCGCCGGAAATACTACACCACGCCCGCGGGCGGGAACTCCGCGTCCATCAAGAACTTCCGGCCCCGGTGCCGGGTGTGCAATCCTGCAAGAAGCGCATGCGTTACCGCATCCTGCCCCGCTCGCTCCGCCCCGAGGGGTTGCGGACCTGGCGAGCGGTCATCCTCACGGGCGTCGTCGGCCTCATCGCCCTCGGTCTCTGGGCGGTCGCGCTGCACGGCGAGGCCCGCCGCCAAGCCGAGCGCGAGGCGGCGCGGGGCGCGGCCGTCGTGGCCCAGTCGGTCGCCCGTGAGCACGAGCGCCTCGTCGACGGCGCGCGCCAGCTGCTGCTGGCGCTCTCGCAGCGCCCGGAGCTCGCGGGCGGCCATCCCGGGATCTGCGGCGGGCTGCTGGCCGGAGTCCTGAAATCGGTGCCCGGCTATCTCGACGTCGTCGCCGCCCGGCCGGGCGGCGACGTGTTCTGCGGCGCGCGCGGCGCCCTGCGGCTCCCCGCGGGCGTCGACGCGAGCGACGTGCGCCGTGCTGCCGAGTCCGGTCACCCGACGCTGGGCCGCTACGCGATCGATCCCGCGGCGCGACGGCCGACGGTGAGCCTGGCCCGGGCGGTGATCGACGACGCCGGTACCGTGCGCGCGGTGCTCGTGGGCGCGCTCGACCTCGGCCAGCTCGAGCGCGGCGTCGTCGAGAGCCCGCTGCCGGCCGGCTCCGCGATGATGCTCGTGGACCGCAGCGGCGTGATCCTCAGCCACCATCCCCAGCCCGACCGCTGGACCGGCGAGATCCTCGACGATCCGCTCAAGGACGTCCTGGCGACCGCCGGCCCGGGCCTCGTGGACACGCCGTGGCTCGACGGAGTGCCGAGCCTCGTGCTGTTCGAGCCGATGTCGCGCGAGGCGGCGCCGGCCGCCGACGCGACGATCGTGATCGCGCTGCCCCGCCGTACCGTGTTCCGCGACGCCGACCGACTGTTCGCGCTCGAGCTGGCCGGGCTCGGACTCCTCGCCCTGGGCGGGCTCGTGTGCGGGGCCCTGCTGGTCGACCGACTCGTCTCCCGGCCCGCCCAGGGGTTGCTGCGGGTGATCCGCAGCCTGAGCTCGGGCGACGTGCGCGCGCGCATGCGGCGCAGCGACGAGCGCGGCGGGCTCGTGGGCCGGCTCGCCCGTAGCGTCAACGCGCTCGGCCGCCGTCTCGAGGAGCACCAGCAGACCGCGCGGCACCTGGAGGAGCAGCTGAGGACCGAGCGGGCGGCGCGCCTGCTCGCGACCCCGGTGGTGCCGATCGAGGGGGGCGCGGAACCTCGCACGGTCGCCGACGAGGCGCGGCCCGAGTCGCCGGCGTCGTCCGCGCCCGCCTTCGAGGGCGCGGCGGTCGACGTCGCGGTCGCGCCGGTCGAGGGTCCCGAGGAGTACGGCTGGGGATTGCGCGAGTCGCCCTTCGAGAACGCGCCGAACCCGCGCTTCCTGTGGCTCTCGCCCACGCACTCCGACGCGCTGGTCCGGCTGACCTACGCGCTGCGGCAGCGACGCGGCTGCGCGGTGCTCACTGGCGAATCCGGCTGCGGCAAGACGCTGCTGAGCCGCGCGGTCGTCCAGCGCCTGGACGCGAACCGCTACGAGATCGGCCTGCTGACCAATCCCCACGGCGGGCGCATCGATCTGCTCCGCCAGGTGCTCTACGAGCTCGGCGTGGAGACCGCCGACACCGGGCGCACCGAGCTCCTGCGCATGCTGAACGAGCTCGTCGTGCGCAATTCGCAGCGCGGCCGCGAGACGCTGATCATCGTGGATGACGCCCAGCAGGCCGACGACCCCACCTGGCTCGAGGAGCTGAGCGCGCTGCTGAACATCCAGACGAACGAGCGCACGCTCGTCACGCTGCTGCTGGCCGGCACGCCGGAGCTGACGGCGGCCATCCAGCGCGTTCCCCACCTGGACCGGCGCGTCTCGATCCGATGCACCGTCAACCCGCTGACCGCCGAGCAGACCGCTCAGTACATCCGCTACCGGCTCACCGTGGCGGGCGCCGAGGAGTCGATCTTCACGCGCGACGCGCTGACCCTCGTCCACGGAGCGAGCCGTGGCGTGCCGCGGGCGATCAACGACGTGTGCGACAGCGCCCTGCTGCTGGCGCGGCTCGACGGGTTGACGAGCATCGACGCCCCGGTGATGCGTCGCGTGCTGAGCGCCACGCCGACCGCACCCGACCCCGCCGCCGAGCTCCCGCCGGCCCGCTGAACGTCCGCCTCGTCACGGGCGGGCGCGTTCCCATCCACTCGACTTGCGCTACCCTGTCAGCCGGATCTGACGTCCCGGAGGGTGTGCCCGACGATGCGCACGGTGTTCGAGACGTTCATGGCGACCGCGCAGGCGGCACCGGATCACGCGTTCCTGGCCGCGCCCCCCGCGCCCGGTCGCGCCTATCACCCCGACGGCATCGAGCTCACGTACGGGCAGACGCGCGCCGAGGTGCTGCGTCTGCGCGGGGTGTACGCGGACGCGGGCTACGGTCACGGGCACCGGGTGGCGTTGCTGCTCGAGAACCGCCCGGAGTTCTTCTTCCACTATCTGGCCCTGAACGCGCTCGGCTGCGGCATCGTGCCGATCAATCCCGACTACCGTCACGATGAGATGCTCTACCAGATGGATCACTCCGAGGCCGACCTCGTGGTGAGCATCGACGCCCGCGTCGCCGACCTCGAGGCCGTCGCGCGGGCGCGCGCGACGCCGCTGCCGGTGGTGAGCGCCGAGGCGATGCCGACGTCGCTCCCCTCACCCGCGCGAGCGCCGAGGCCGGGCGCCCCCGGCCTCGACAGCGAGTGCAGCCTCCTCTACACGTCGGGAACGACGGGACGCCCCAAGGGCTGCATCCTGACGAACTTCTACTACCTGAACTGCGGCGCCTGGTACCGCGATCTCGGCGGCCACGTGCGCTTCGAGCATGGGCGCGATCGCATCTACAATCCGCTGCCGCTGTTCCACATGAACTGCCAGGCGGTGAGCGCGACGGCGGCGATGCTGACCGCCAACTGCCTCGTCCTGCCCGAGCGCTTCAGCCCCACCCGCTGGTGGCGCGACATCGCCGCCACGGGCGCGACGGTCGTCCACTACCTCGGCGTGGTGCCGCCGCTGCTGCTCAACCAGCCGCCCACCGACGACGAGCGCACCCACCGAGTGCGCTTCGGCCTGGGCGCCGGGGTGGAGCCCCAGCTGCACGAGGCGTTCGAGAAGCGCTTCGGTTTTCCGCTGATCGAGGTGTGGGGCATGACCGAGACCGGCCGCATCTACGCCGACCGGCTCGAGCCGCGCCAGGTCACGACGCGCGCGTTCGGGCGCCCCTTCGGCGGCCTCGAGGCCCGCGTCGTGGACGATCGCGATCAGGACGTCGCCGCCGGCACCGAGGGTGAGCTCCTGGTGCGCTGGGGCGGGCCCGAGGGGCCGCGCCACGGCTTCTACGCCGGCTACCTGAAGAACCCGGAGGCGACGGCCGAGGCGTGGCGCGGGGACTGGTTCCACACCGGCGACGTCGTCCGGCAGAGCGCCGACGGCATGCTCTACTTCGTCGACCGCCGGAAGAACATCATCCGCCGCTCGGGCGAGAACATCGCCGCCGCCGAGGTCGAAGCGACACTGCAGGCACACGCGGCCGTCGCCCAGGTGGCCGTCCTCGCCGTGCCCGACGAGATCCGCGAGGAGGAAGTGATGGCCTGCGTGGTCCCGATGCCGGGCACCGTCGCCGACCGAGAGCTGGCCGAGACGCTGGTGGCGTGGTGCCTGGAGCGCCTGGCCTACTTCAAGGCGCCCGGCTGGGTCCTCTTCGTCCCCTCACTGCCGACCACGGGCACCCAGAAGGTGCAGAAGACCCAGATCTTCCCCCGCGGCGACGACCCCCGCCACCACCAAGGCGCCCTCGATCTACGAGACCTCAAGAAACGCCGCTGATTCAGAAAAGGCCGCTGATCGCCACGACGTTGTGATGGGCGGACGTTCGAGCGGCGGCTTTGCCGCCGCAATCGAATCTCTCGGGGGAGGCAGGGAGGAGCGCGCCGTCAGGCGCGCGACGACCGTCGGAGGGGGCCGTCGAGGCCCCCTCCGAGTAACCTCAGCGCGACTTGACCAGGAAGTGCGCGCGGCGATTCTTGGCCCAGCACTCGTCCACGTGCTGCGAGCAGGCGGGCCGCTCCTCGCCGTAGCTGATGACGGCGATGCGCGCTGCGGCGACACCACGGGAGACGAGGTAGTTCTTCGTCGCCTTGGCCCGGCGGTCACCGAGCGCGGTGTTGTACTCGGTCGTGCCGCGCTCGTCGCAGTGTCCCTCGATCACGACGAGCTGATCGGCGTTCGCCTTCAGCCAGGCGGCGTTGGCGTCGAGCTTCGGCATGTCGGCCTCGCGGACGTCCGCGCGATCGAACTCGAAGTGGACGTCCGCCAGATCGGTCGCGTGGCGGAAGCCGTCGAGGGCCGGCCGCATCGCGTCGGCGCCGGTCATCGAGCGCCCACCGCCGCTGGCGCTCGCGTGATGCATGCCGCCGGGCACGAGCGTCACGCCGACGGCGCCACTGGGCGCCGGCGCCGAGGCGCCCGTGGTGCCCGGCTGCTTGGCGCACCCGACCAGGGCGAGCGCCAGGAGAAGGGGAATGGCCATGAGCTTCGTCATCGGAGCCTTCCTTTGGGGCTACGTCAGAGCGGTTGACCGGACCGCCGCCGTGCATCCGTGAAGGCCCTCAGAGCCGCAAGGACCTGCTCGCCCGAGGGGACCGAAGTGCTTCCACCTGTTATAGCGGCAGGCGAGAAGCCCACAGGCATGATTTCCGACGGTCAGAAACAGCCTGTAACTATATGATTTTACGGACTGTTTTAGCGAGCTGACGCCTCCACAACCGCCACGGCGCGTGGCGCCCTATGCTGGGCCCGTGTTCACCATCGGGCACTCGAACAGGAGCCTGGACGCGCTCGTGTGGGTCCTGCGGAGCCACGAGGTCGCGCACGTGGTCGACGTCCGCCGGTTCCCACGCTCCCGTCGTCACCCGCACTTCGACGCCGCCGTTCTCGCCCGCGAGCTCCCCGCCGCCGGACTCGGCTATGAGCATGCGGTGGGCCTCGGTGGCTTTCGACGCCCCGCCCCGAGATCGGTCAATACCGGTCTGAGCACCCCCGCCTTCCAGGGCTACGCCGACTACATGCAGACCGCCGACTTCGCCCGTCACCTCGCCGCCCTGATCGCCACCGCGGTCACCACGCACATCGCGATCATGTGCGCTGAAGCCCTCCCCGACCACTGCCACCGCTCGCTGCTCTCCGACGCTCTCACCGCCCAGGGGCTCGACGTCCGCCACATCATCGACGCCAACCCCCCGGCTCCCCACACCATGAGTCCCGGCGCGCGCATCGAATCCGGCCGCGTGACGTACCCCGGCCAGATCGAGTTGTTCGGCCGCTGAAGGAGAGCCTCGACCATCACCGGGCGAGGCTGGCCCCCGCCCGGTCGAGCTAGCGCGCGGTGATCTCGAGGCTGCTGAAGAAGTAGGGGATCTCGAATGCGGCGGTGACGGTGGCGTCGGAGCCGTGGACGGCGTTGGCCTCGATCGAGGAGGCGAAGTCCTTGCGGATCGTCCCCGCCGCCGCCTTGGCCGGATCCGTCGCGCCCATGAGCTCGCGCCAGCGCTGGATGGCGTTGTCGCGCTCCAGCACCATCGGGATGCTCGGCCCCTGCGTCATGAACTCGCAGAGGCTCTTGAAGAACGGCCGCTCGCGGTGGACGGCGTAGAAGCCGGCCGCGTCCGCCTCGCTCATCTGAATCATCTTCATCGCGAGGACCTTGAAGCCCGCCTGCTCGATCCGGGCGAGGATCTGCCCCGCCGCGCCGCTGGCGACGGCGTCCGGCTTGATGATGGCCAACGTCCGCTCGCTCATTTCCCGATCACCTTGGCCACGGTGGCCCCCATGTCGGCCGGGCTGCGCACGAGCGTGGCGCCGGCCGACTCCAGCGCCTTCATTTTCTCGGCCGCTGTGCCCTTGCCGCCGGCGATGATGGCGCCGGCGTGGCCCATGCGCCGGCCGGGCGGCGCCGTCTGTCCGCAGATGAAGCCGATGACCGGCTTCTTCACGTTCGACTTGATGAACGCCGCCGCGTCCTCCTCGGCGGTCCCGCCGATCTCTCCGATCATCATGATGGCGCGCGTCTCCGGATCCGCGTTGAACAGCCGTAGGACGTCCACGAAGGAGGTGCCGTTGACGGGATCGCCGCCGATCCCCACGCAGCTCGACTGGCCGATGCCGCGCGCGCTGAGCTGTCCCACGACCTCGTAGGTCAGCGTCCCACTCCGGGAGACCACGCCCACCGGCCCGACCTTGTGGATGTGCCCCGGCATGATGCCGATCTTGGCCTGGCCGGGCGTGATGACCCCCGGGCAGTTGGGTCCGATGAGCCGGCTCCCAGTGGAGCCGAGGTAGTGCTTGGCGCGCACCATGTCGGTGACCGGGATGCCCTCGGTGATGCAGATCACGAGCGGCACACCAGCCGCGGCCGACTCCATGACGGCGTCGGCGGCGGCCGGAGGCGGCACGAAGATGAGCGCGCAGTTGGCGCCCTCCTGGCGCACGGCCTCCTCGACCGTGTTCCACACCGTAAACCCCTCGTGGGTGGTCCCGCCCTTGCCCGGCGTGACGCCGCCGACGACGGTGGTGCCGTACTCCCGGCAGCGGGCGGCGTGGAAGGCGCCCTCGCGGCCCGTGATCCCCTGCACGACGACGCGCGTCGTCCGGTCGACCAAAATGCTCACGACGCCCTCCCGGCCAGCTCCACCGCCTTGCGCGCTCCATCCCCCATGTCGTCGGCCATGACGAGAGGGAGACCGGAGTCGGCGAGCATCTTCTTTCCCTGCTCGACGTTGGTACCCTCGGCGCGCAGGACGACCGGCAGCGTCAGGCCGAGCTTGCGGACCGCGTTGATCACGCCCTCGGCCAGGCGGTCGACGCGCAGGATGCCGCCGAACACGTTGATGAAGATCGCCTTCACGGCGGGGTCGGACGACAGGATGCGGAAGGCGTTCTCGATCTGCTCGGGCGAGGCGCTGCCGCCGACGTCCAGGAAGTTGGCGGGCTCGCCGCCCGAGAGCTTCACGATGTCCATTGTGGCCATGGCCAGACCGGCGCCGTTGACCATGCACGCCACGTTGCCGTCGAGCTTGATGTAGTTCAGCCCGTACTTCGAGGCCTCGACGTCGAGCGGATCTTCCTCGTGGATGTCCCGCAGCGCGACGACGTCCTGGTGCCGGTACAGCGCGTTGTCGTCGAAGTTCAGCTTCGCGTCCAGGGCGAGGACCCGGCCGTCCTTCGTCACGACCAGCGGGTTGACCTCGACCAGGGAGCAGTCCTTCGCGAGATAGAGCCGGAACAGGTTGCGGATCAGCGTCACGCCCTGCTTGAAGCTCTCGCCGGCGAGGCCGAGGCCGAAGGCCAGCCGTCGCGCCTGGAAGTCCGCCAGGCCGAGCGCGGGATGCGTCCACTCGCGGAGGATCTTCTCCGGCGTCCGCGCGGCAACCTCCTCGATGTCCATCCCACCCGCCTCGGAGGCCATGACCACGTGGGTGGAGCGGGCCCGGTCGAGGGTCATCGAGAGGTAGAGCTCGCGGTCGATCGCCGAGGCCTGCTCGATCCAGACCGCGCGGACCAGGATGCCCTCCGGGGGCGTCTGCGGGGTCTTGAGGTGCATCCCGAGGATCTGCGTCGCGGCAGCCTCGGCGCCGGCGGCGTCGTCGGCCACCTTGATGCCGCCCCCCTTGCCGCGCCCGCCCGCGTGCACCTGCGCCTTCACCACGACCCGCCCGCCGAGCCGCTGCGCGATGGCCCTGGCCTTGGCCGGCGTGTCCGCCACGTCCCCGTCGGGCACCGGCACGCCGAACTCGCGCAGCAGCACCTTGGCTTGATACTCGTGAATCTTCACGCTAGGCGGGTTCCTTGCGGCCGCCGCGGAACTTCCGGAGCAGCCACACGACGGGGTCGAAGTTGTCGGCCATCCGCTCCTTCATCGGGATGATGCCGTTGTCGGTGATGTGGATGTGCTCGGGACAGACCTCGGTGCAGCACTTAGTGATGTTGCAGAGGCCGATGCCCGCCTGGCTGTTCACCCACTCGGACCGGTCGAGCGTGTCCAGCGGGTGCATGTCGAGCCCGGCCGCCTTGATGAAGAAGCGGGGCCCCGAGAAGGCCGGCTTCTTGTCGTCGTGGTCGCGGATGACGTGGCAGACGTCCTGGCACAGGAAGCACTCGATACACTTGTGGAATTCCTGAGGCCGGTCGACGTCCTCCTGCATCATCCGGTACTTGCCGTCGGCGTCCGGGGGCTTCAGGCGCAGCGGCGGGATCTGCTTGGCCTTGACGTAGTTGTAGGAGACGTCGGTGACGAGGTCGCGGATGATCGGGAACGTCCGGATCGGCGTCACCGTCACCGTCGCGCCCGGCTCGAAGGTGTCCATGCGCGTCATGCACATGAGCTTCGGTTTGCCGTCGATCTCGGCGCTGCACGAGCCGCACTTGCCGGCCTTGCAGTTCCACCGACAGGCCAGGTCGGGCGCCTGGGTGGCCTGCAGGCGATGGATGACGTCCAGGACCACCATGCCCTCGTCGGCCTCGACCTTGTAATCGCGGAGGGCGCCGCCGCTGGCGTTGCCCCGGAAGACCCGCATCGTGAACGCCGGCATCTACTTTCTCTCCTGGAACAGCGCCTTGAGCTCGGCCGGCATCTCCGGCAGCGGCTCACGGGAGACCTGGACGCGCCCGTCGCGCAGTCGCAGGACGACGTTGACCTTGCCCCACGTGTCGTCGGTGTAGGGATGATCGTCGCGGGTGTGGCCGCCACGGCTCTCCGTGCGCTCCAGCGCGGCGAGCGCCGAGCACTCGGCCACGGTGAGGAGCGAGCGGAGGTCGAGCGCGGTGTGCCAGCCGGCGTTGTAGATCAGCCCGCCCTCCACGCGCACCTTGGCCGCCCGCTGCTTGAGGATCTCGATCTTCTTGATCGCGTCCTTCAGCTCCGACTCGGTGCGGATGAGGCCGACCAGGTTCTGCATCGTGTCCTGCAGCTCGGCCTGGATGGCGTAGGGGTTCTCGCCCCCCGCCCGCTCGAACGGCTCCAGCGCCTCGCGCACGACCGACTCCACGAAGCTGGAGTCGACCGTGAGCTGGCCGCCGAAGTTCTTGGCGTACAGCGCGGCGTGCAGCCCGGCCCGCCGTCCGAACACGAGCAGGTCGGAGAGTGAGTTGCCACCGAGGCGGTTGCTGCCGTGCATGCCGCCGGCGACCTCGCCGGCCGCGAACAGCCCGGGCACGGTGCCCTCGGTGGAGTCGGCGTTCACGCGCACGCCGCCCATCACGTAGTGCTGCGTCGGCCCTACCTCCATCGCCTCCGTGGTGATGTCCACGCCCGCCAGCTCCTTGAACTGGTGGTACATGGACGGCAGCCGCTTGCGGATGTAGTCGGCCGACCGCCGCGTGGCGATGTCGAGGAAGACGCCGCCGTGCGGCGAGCCCCGGCCCGCCTTGATCTCGGAGTTGATGGCGCGGGCCACCTCGTCCCGCGGGAGCAAGTTGGGCGTGCGCCGGTTGTTCTTCTTGTCGGCGTACCAGCGCTCGGCTTCCTCGATGTTGTCGGCGGTCTCGCCCTTGAAGAAGTCGGGGATGTAATTGAACATGAACTGCTCGCCCGTGCTGTTCTTGAGCGTCCCACCGTCGCCCCGCACGCTCTCGGTCACGAGGATGCCGCGCACCGAGGGGGGCCACACCATCCCGGTCGGGTGGAACTGGACGAACTCCATGTCGATGAGGTCGGCGCCCGCCCACAGGGCCAGCGAGTGCCCGTCGCCCGTGTACTCCCAGGAGTTCGAGGTGACCTTCCAGGCCCGGCCGATGCCGCCGGTGGCGAGGACCACGGCCTTCGACTTGAAGACCACCATCTCGCCGTTCTTGCGCCAGTAGCCGACGGCGCCCACCACCCGATCGCCGTCCTTGATCAGGCGCTGGATGTTGCACTCCATGTAGACGTCGATGCCCTGGTGGATGCCGTGGTACTGGAGCGTGCGGATCATCTCCAGGCCGGTCCGGTCGCCGACGTGGGCCAGGCGCGCGTAGCGGTGGCCGCCGAAGTCGCGCTGGGAGATCAGCCCGTCCTTCGTACGGTCGAACAGCGCCCCCCACCGCTCCAGCTCCAGCACGCGCTCGGGTGCTTCCTGAGCGTGCAGCTGGGCCATGCGCCAGTTGTTGAGCATCTTGCCGCCGCGCATGGTGTCGCGGAAGTGGACCTGCCAGTTGTCCTCGGGCCACACGTTGCCCATGGCGGCGGCGATGCCGCCCTCGGCCATGACGGTGTGGGCCTTGCCGAGGAGCGACTTGCAGACGAGGCCGACCGACACCCCCTGAGCCGCGGCCTCGATGGCCGCGCGGAGGCCGGCGCCGCCCGCCCCGATGACGATGACGTCGTGCTCGTGCGTCTCGTACGCTGGCTTAGCCATCAGAAGATGATCCTCAAGTCGGTGATCTTCCCCATCGCGACGAGCCGGATGTAGAGGTCCGTGAGCCCCACGCTGAACAGCGAGAGCCACGCGAAGGCCGGGTGGCGCTCGTTGAGCCGGGTGATGATGCTCCACAATCGGTACTGCGTCGGGGCGCGCGAGAACACGTCGACGTACCCCCCGCACACGTGGCGGCACGAGTGGCACGAGAACGTGTAGCCGGCCAGCAAGATGACGTTGGCCCACATCACCAGCGTGCCGACGCCGATCCCGAAGCGATGCGTGCCGTCGGGCATCGGGAACCGGAACGCCAGCAGCGCGTCCCACGTGAGCAGCACGATGAAGCCGACCGCGATGTACCACGCGTAACGGTGGAAGTTCTGGAGGATCAGCGGGAAGCGCGTCTCGCCGGTGTACCCGCGCTTGGCGTCCGGCACCGCGCACGCCACCGGCGCCAGCCAGAACGACCGGTAGTACGCCTTGCGGTAGTAGTAGCAGGACAGTCGGAACAGGCCGGGCCCCCCCAGGATCAGGAACGCCGGCGACACGATGCCGATGATCGGCAGGGAGATGTCGGGCAGCCCCCAGCCGAACGTCAGATGCAGGCACGAGGCCGACAGGCACGGCGAGTAGAACGGCGACAGGTACGGCGGCGCCCAGTAGTAGGCGTTCTGGAGGGCCGCCCACGTCGAGTAGACGATGAAGCTGCCCAGCACGATCACCACGGTGAGCGGCAGCGCCCACCACGCGTCCTTGCGCAAGTGTCCCGCCGGAATCGGCGGCCGCGCTCCGGTCATGACTCGACTCATGCGCCCTCCCGGGCGTACTGCTTCTGCCCATCCTGGTACAGGTCACCGCCGTGGCAGTCGTTGAGGACGATGGCCGGGAAGCCGTCGACCTCCAGCCGCCGGATCGCTTCGGTGCCGAGATCCTCGTAGGCGACGATCTCGAGCTTCTTGATGTGCCGCGACAGCACGGCCCCGGCGCCGCCGATGGCGCCGAGGTACACGCCGCGGTGCTCCTTGAGCGCGTCCTTGACGGCCTGGCCGCGGTAGCCCTTGCCCATCGTCCCCTTGACGCCGAGCTTGAGCAGGGCCGGGGTGAACTTGTCCATGCGGCTGGCCGTCGTCGGGCCGATGGCGCCGACCACGTCGCCCGGCTGGGCGGGCGTCGGCCCCGTGTAGTAGATGATGGCGCCCTTGACGTCGATCGGCAGTTGCGCGCCCTGCTCGATCAGCGGCAGCAGCCGGCCGTGGGCGGCGTCGCGCGCCGTGTAGATCACGCCCGTGAGCCGGACGCGGTCCCCCGCCCGCAGGGATTCGACGTCGGCGTCGCTGAGCGGCGTCGTGACGTCCTTGATGCCGTCGGCGGCGGTCGTGACGCTCATGTGCCGATGGCGTCCACGATGGCGTTGAACGTGGGACTCGGGCGCATCGCCTTCGACGCCAGGCCGGGGTTCGGCCGGAAGTACCCGCCGAGGTCGACCGCCCGTCCCTGCGCGGCGTTCAGCTCGGCGACGATCTTCGCCTCGTTGTCCGCGAGCTGCTTCGCCACCTTGGCGAAGCGCGCCTGAATCTGCGTGTCCTGGGTCTGGGCCGCCAGCGCCTGGGCCCAGTACAGGGCGAGATAGAAGTGGCTGCCGCGCGTGTCCAGCTCGCCCACCTTGCGGGACGGCGACTTGTCGCTGTCGAGGAACTTCGTGTTGGCCGCGTGCAGCGCCTCGGCGAACACCTTCGCCTTGGCGTTGCCGGTGGCGCGGGCCATGTGGTCGAACGCCTCCGCCAGGGCCAGGAACTCGCCCAGCGAGTCCCACCGCAGGTGCCCCTCCTCCTCGAACTGCTGGACGTGCTTGGGGGCCGAGCCGCCGGCGCCGGTCTCGAAGAGGGCGCCGCCGTCCATGAGCGGCACGATCGACAGCATCTTGGCGCTGGTGCCGAGCTCGAGGATCGGGAACAGGTCCGTGTTGTAGTCGCGCAGGACGTTGCCGGTCACCGAGATCGTGTCCTTGCCCTCACGCATCCGCTCCAGCGAGAAGCGCGCGGCCTCGGCAACGGACATGATGCGGATATCGAGCCCGTTCGTGTCGTGGTCCTTGAGATACCGCGTCACCTTCTCGATGAGCTGGGCGTCGTGCGCGCGGTTCTTGTCGAGCCAGAACACGGCCGGTGCGCCCGTGATGCGGGCCCGGGTGACCGCGAGCTTCACCCAGTCGCGGATCGGTGCGTCCTTCACCTGGCACGCGCGCCAGATGTCGCCGGCTTCCACGGCGTGCTCGAGCAGCGTCTTCCCGCTGGCGTCGACGACCCGAACCGTGCCGGCAGCCGACAGCTGGAAGGTCTTGTCGTGGGAGCCGTACTCCTCGGCCTGCTGGGCCATCAGTCCGACGTTCGGCACCGTGCCCATCGTCTTGGGGTCGAACGCGCCGTGCTGCTTGCAGTGCTCGATGGCCTCGCGATAGAGCGGGGCGTAGCTGTGGTCGGGGATCACGACCTTGGCGTCGTGCAGCTTGCCGTCCGGACCCCACATCTGTCCGGAGTCGCGGATCATCGGCGGGATCGACGCGTCGATGATCACGTCGCTCGGCACGTGCAGGTTGGTGATCCCCTTGTCGGAGTTCACCATCGCCAGCGGCGGCCGCTTCGCGTAGGACGCCTTGATGTCCGCCTCGATCTCGGCCTGCTTCTCCTTCGGCAGGCGCTTGATCGCCGCGTACAGGTCGCCCAGGCCGTTGTTCGGATCCACGCCGACTTCCTTGAACGCAGCCGCGTGCTTGTCGAAGACGTCCCGGAAGAACGTCCGCACGGCCACGCCGAAGATGATCGGGTCGGAGACCTTCATCATCGTGGCCTTGAGGTGGATGGAGAACAGCACCCCCTGCTTCTTGGCGTCCTCCATCTGGGCCTCGAGGAAGCTCACCAGCGCGGCCCGGCTCATGAACGTGCCGTCGAGCACCTCGCCGGCCCTGAGCGCGAGCTTGTCCTTCAGGATCGTGACGGCGCCCGACTTGTCCACGAACTCGATCCGGGCCGTGGTCGCCTCGGGAACGGTCACCGACTTCTCGTTGGACGCGAAGTCGCCGCGGCCCATGGTGGCGACGTGCGCCTTCGAGTCGGGCGCCCACCGCCCCATCTTGTGCGGGTGCTTCTTCGCATACGCCTTCACCGCGGCCGCGGCCCGCCGGTCGGAGTTCCCCTCCCGCAGCACCGGGTTTACCGCGCTGCCCAGCACCTTGGCGTAGCGCGTCTTGATCGCCTGCTCGGCCGGGCTCGTCGGGTTCTCCGGGTACTCGGGCACCTGGTAGCCCTGGCCCTGCAGCTCCTTGATCGCGGCCTTGAGCTGCGGGATCGAGGCGCTGATGTTCGGCAGCTTGACGATGTTGGCCTCGGGCCGCTTCGCCAGCTCACCGAGCTGGGTCAGCCAGTCCGGCACGCGCTGCGCCGGGGTCAGGTTCTCGGGGAAGTTGGCGAGGATACGCCCGGCCAGGGAGATGTCCGCCGTCTCGATTGCGATGCCGGTGCCCTCGGTGAACTTCCGGATGATCGGCAGCAGCGAGTAGGTGGCCAGCGCGGGTGCTTCGTCGATCTCCGTCCAGATGATCTTCGCGGGAGCGCTGGTCACAGGGTCGCCTCCTTGTGGCGATGCGCGTGGCATTCGATGGTCACTGCCACCGGAAGTGACGTGATGTGGCAGGGGTAGGTCAGGATGTGGATGCCGAGCGAGGTCGTGTCGCCGCCGTAGCCCTGCGGCCCGATGCCGAGGCGGTTGGCCCGGTCGAGCAGCTCGTGCTCGAGCGTGTCGAGCATGGGATCCGGGTTCGGACTTCCGAGCTCCCTGAAGAGGGCCTTCTTGGACAGGATCGCGGATTTTTCGAACGTGCCGCCGATGCCCACGCCGAGGATGAGCGGGGGGCAGGCGTCGGGGCCCGCGGTCTTCACGCACTCGATGACGAAGTCCTTCACCGCGGGCAGACCCGCGGCGGGCGTGAACATCACGTACTTCGAGCGGTTCTCGCAGCCGCCCCCCTTGGCCATGATCATGATCTTGAGCGTGGCGCCGGGGTGGACGTCGACGTGGATGACCGCCGGGGTGTTGTCCCCGGTGTTCACGCGGTCGAACGGCGACTTCACGATGGAGGCTCGGAGGAAGCCCTCCGTGTAGCCCTGGCGGACGCCCTCGTTGATGGCGTCCTCCAGGCCTCCGCCGGTGACGTGGACGTCCTGTCCCAGCTCGACGAAGCACACGACCATGCCGGTGTCCTGGCAGTAGGGGATGCGCCGCGTCCGCGCCAGCTCCGCGTTGTCCTTCAGGATCTGCAGCACCTGCTTGCCGGCCGGCGAGCGCTCCGTGCCGAGGGCGCGGTCGAAGGCGCGCAGCACGTCGGGCTCGAGGCTGACGTTGGCTTCCATGCAGAGCTTCTTGACGGCATCGGTGATGGCGCTGACGTGGATGTCGCGCATGGCTACTTCTTCTGATTCCCCATCTGGGCGAAGAACTCCTTCTGGCGCCGGGCCATCTCCTCCGGCGACGGGTCTTCCTTGTGGGTGGCCAGGCCCCAGCGGTGGCCCGACGGGTCCTCGACCTGACCGAAGCGATCGCCCCAGAACATGTCGGTGGGCTGCATCAGCGCCTTGGCGCCCCCCTCGACCGCGCGGCGGAAGGACTTGTCGACGTCCTGCACGTACACATACAGCGAGCTCGTGGTCGAGCCGACCGAGGCGGGCGCCCGGCAGCCTTGCTCGGGCATCTCCTCCGCCAGCATGAACCGCGAGTCGCCGATCTTCATCTCGGCGTGCATCAGCCGGCCGTCGGGGCCGGGGATCTGCATGAGCTCCTCGGCGCCGAGCGCCCGCTTGTAGAACTCGATCGCCTCGCCCCCGTTCTTGACCGTGAGGGCCGGGGTGATCGCGTGGTATCCGTCCGGAATCGGCTTCGCCATGACTGCGTCCTCCTACAGCTTGAGCTTATCCACCAGCTCCCGCACGGCGGCGGCCGACTTGTCGAAGGCGGCCTGCTCGTCGGCCGTGAGCTTGATCTCGATGATCTGCTCGACACCGGCCCGGCCGAGCTTCACCGGGACGCCGACGTAGAGGCCCCGCGCTCCGTACTGGCCGTTCAGGTAAGCCGCGCAGGGCAGGATCTTCTTCTTGTCCTTGAGGATGGCCTCGACCATCTCGACGGCCGAGGCGCCGGGCGCGTAGTAGGCGCTGCCCGACTTGAGATAGTTCACGATCTCGGCCCCGCCGTTGGCGGTGCGGGTGACCAGCGCGTCGATCTTCTCCTTCGGCAGCAGGTCCGTGATCGGGATGCCAGCCACCGTGGAGTAGCGTGGCAGCGGCACCATGGTGTCGCCGTGGCCGCCGAGCACGAAGGCGGTCACGTTCTCGACCGAGACGTTGAGCTCACGGGCGATGAACGTCCGGAAGCGCGCGGAGTCGAGCACGCCCGCCATGCCGATGACCCGCTCCGGCGGGAAGCCCGACTTCTTCCACGCCAGCTGCACCATCGCGTCGAGCGGGTTGGTGACCAGGATGAGGATGGCGTTCCTCGAGCGGCTGGCCACCTGCTCGACCACCGAGCCGACGATCTCGGCGTTCTTGAACAGCAGGTCGTCGCGCGTCATGCCCGGCTTGCGGGCCATCCCGGCCGTGATGACGACGATGTCCGAGTTGGCCGTGTCGTCGTAGCCATTGGCGCCGGTCAGCGCGCTGTCGTAGCCGTGCACCGGGCCCGCCTGGGCCAGGTCCAGCGCCTTGCCCTGCGGGATGCCGTCGATGACGTCGACCAGCACGACGTCACCGAGCTCCTTCTCGACGATGTACTGCGCGGCCGTGGCGCCGACGTTACCAGCCCCCACGACGGTGATCTTGGGACGCGCGCCTGCCATTAGACGTCCTTTCCGGGCTTCGCCTTGGTGTCGCCGGGCTCCAGCGCGGCCGAGGTCATCGGCGGCGTCTCGCCGGTCTTGGGATCGATGGGCTGGCCGGCGTTGAGCGCCGAGCCGGCCCGGAACCACGCGATCTGCTCGCGCGTCATGCTGTGCCGGACCTGGAGCTCCTCCGTGCGACCGTCGGGCTTCTTGATGATGAGCTTCACCGGCTTGCCGGGTTCGAGCGTGTAGAGACCGGTGATCGAGACGCGATCGTTCTGGCCGAGGCGCTCGTAGTCGGCGGGGTCCTGGAACGTCAGCGGCAGGACGCCCTGCTTCTTGAGGTTCGTCTCGTGGATGCGGGCAAAGCTGCGCACGAGCACCGCGGCGGCGCCGAGGTAGCGTGGCGACATCGCGGCGTGCTCACGGCTCGAGCCCTCGCCGTAGTTCTCGTCGCCGATCGCGATCCACTGCTGGCCGGCCGCCTTGAGCGCCCGAGCGATCTTCGAGAAGGGCTGGTCACCCTCGCCGGTGAGCGGGTTCACGCCCTTGCCGGCCTGCCCCGTGTAGGCGTTCACCGCCCCCATGAACATGTTGTCGCTGATCTTGTCGAGGTGGCCGCGGTAGCGCAGCCACGGCCCGGCCGGCGAGATGTGATCGGTCGTGGTCTTGCCCTTGGTCTTGACCAGGACCGGCAGGTCGATGAAGTCCTTGCCGTCCCACGCCACGAACGGCCCCAGCAGCTGCAGCCGCTCGCTGTTCTCGGGGACCTCGATGCGGACCTTGTCCGGGTCGGCCGCCGGCGGCTCCAGCCCCGAGGTCCCGCGCACGAACCCCTCGCGCGGCAGCTCCTCCGCCTCGGGCGGGGTCAGCCGCACCTTGCTGCCGTCGGGCGCCGTCAGCGTGTCGGTGAGCGGGTTGAACTCGAGCGTGCCGGCCAGCGCCAGCGCGGTGACGAGGTCGGGACTGGTGATGAACGACAGGGTGGAGGCGCTGCCGTCGTTCCGGCCCGGGAAGTTCCGGTTGAAGGAGCTGACGATGGTGTTCGTCTGGTCGGGCCCGATGTCCGTGCGCTTCCACTGCCCGATGCACGGACCACACGCGTTGGCCAGCACGGTCGCGCCCATGCTCGTGAAGGTGTCGACCAGCCCGTCGCGCTTGATGGTCTGGAAGACGCGCTCGGACCCCGGCGTGACGAGGAACTTGGCCTTGGCCTTGAGCCCCGCCTTCATGCCCTGCATCGCCACGTGGGCCGCTCGCCGCATGTCCTCGTAGGACGAGTTCGTGCAGGAGCCGATGAGCGCGTTGGTGATCGTCGCCGGCCACTTGTTCTCGCGCGCCTCGGCGGCCAGCCTCGAGATCGGTCGCCCGCGGTCGGGCGAGTGCGGGCCCACGATGTGCGGCTCGAGCGTGTCGAGGTTGATCTCGACGATCTCGTCGTAGAACTTCTCGGGCGAGGCCAGCACCTCGCGGTCCGGCACCAGGTGCTCGCGGTTCGCCTCGGCGGCTCCGGCGATGTCGGCCCGCTCGGTGGCGCGCAGGTAGGCGGCGATGCGGTCGTCGAACGGGAACAGCGACGTGGTCGCGCCCAGCTCGGCGCCCATGTTGCAGATCGTGCCTTTGCCCGTCGCGCTGATCGACTCGGCCCCCGGCCCGAAGTACTCGAGGACCTTGTTGGTGCCGCCCTTCACGGTGAGCAGGGTGCAGAGGTAGGTAATGACGTCCTTCGGCGCCGTCCACCCGGCGAGCTTGCCGGTGAGGTGCACGCCGATCAGCTTGGGGTGCAGCACCTCCCAGGCCAGCCCCGCCATCGCCTCGCCGCAGTCGGCGCCGCCGACCCCGATCGCCACCATGCCGAGCCCGCCACCGTTCGGCGTGTGCGAGTCGGCGCCGATCATGAGGCCGCCGGGGAACGCGTAGTTCTCCAGCACCACCTGGTGGACGATGCCCGCGCCCGGCCGCCAGAAGTCGATGCCGTACTTGAGCGCCGTCGAGCGGAGGAAATTGTAGACCTCCTCGTTCTCGCTGATGGCGCGCCGCAGGTCGTCGGTGGCCCCCGACTCGGCCCGGATGAGGTGGTCACAGTGCAGCGACGACGGCACCACGACCCGCTTGCGCCCCGACATCATGAACTGGAAGAGCGCCATCTGGCCGGTGACGTCCTGCAACGCCACGCGGTCGACGCGCAGCCTCAGGATGGCCTTGCCGCGCTCCCAGACCTGGGTGTCGAAGTCCCAGCAGTGCGACGCCAGGATCTTCTCGGTGAGGGTCAATGGCCGTCCGAAGCTCTGGCGTGCCTTGACGATGCGCTGGGGCATGGAGGCGTAGAGCTGGCTCACGTGCGAGACGGACATCGGTGCCTCCCTTTTCGCAGGCAAAAGAGCGCCCCCCTTCCACACGGGAGGGAGGCGTCGTAAACGACAAATTATCCTAACGCGGCGCGCGGTTAGCGTCAAGGACGGCGCGGACTGTCCAGTGCGCGCCGCACTGCGTCCAGCGCGCTCAGCACCGCCTGAAGCGGGGGCGCCGGCGTCGGAGCACGCCGGCGCACGACGCCGATCGGGTACGGCAGGGCCGGTCGCAGCCGCCGGCACGCCAGCCGGCGCGCCGCGACCTCGCGCCGCACCGAGAACCACGAGGCGATCGACACGCCGAGCCCGGCGCGCACCAACTCCTTCGTCGCCTCGGTGTTGCTGAGGGCCGCCGCGATCGTGGGAGCCACGCCCTGCCGGCGCAGCCACGCATCCGCGAGCCGACGCGAGGTCGCGCCGGGCTGGTCGAGGAGGAGGCGCTCGTCCTGCAGCGCCGCCGCGTCGAGGGGCGCCCGGGTCCGCCAGTGGCGCGGCGCCGCGATCGCCACGAACTCGTCGGTGATGAACGGCGCGACGACTAGCTCGCGCCGGCGCACCGGGAGACTGACGACACCGACGTCGAGGTCGGCCTCGGCCACGGCTCGGACCACGTCGGGCGAGGTGCCCGTCGTCACGACGAGGTCGACCGCGGGGTGCCGCGCGCGCAGCGTGCGCAGCAAGGGCGGGAGCAGGTACATGCTGATCGCGGTCCCCGTGCCGAGCCGTACGGGGCCCGCCACCACGCTCCGCAGCCCGTGCACGCGCTCCACGCCGCGCGCCAGCTCGCCCAGCGCGCGCTCGGCGTGCTCGAGCAACAACCCGCCGGCCGCCGTGGGCCGCACGCGGGGCCCCGCGCGCTCGAGGAGTCGGGCGCCGAGGCCGTCCTCGAGCTGTCGGATCTGCATGCTGACCGCCGGCTGGCTCAGGCGCAGATGCACGGCGGCGCGCGAGAAGCTGCCGAAGCGCGCCACCGCCTGCAGCGCGCGCAGGTGATCGAGCTGCATCTCCATGCGAGCGCAAAGTTTCTCTGATGACGCGGATCAGGACAATTGATTTCCCCGTCGCGGCGCCGCGCGCGATCATCCTCCCCAGAGGAGGACGGTGCGATGGACGCCAACGAGTACCTGCTCGGCTACCTGGTGCGGGACCAGCTCGAGACGCGTCGCGCGGCGGCGGAGCGCGCGGCGATGGTCGCGGCGACCCGACGCCCTCGCGGCGCCCGTGGCTGGCGCGCCACGCTCGGCCACGCCCTCATCCGGCTCGGGCGGGCGCTGGCGAGCGAGCCCGTCCGACGCACCCGTCATGCCTGAGGCGACGAGCACGAGCGTGCTGACGATCCGCGACGCGCGCGAGGCCGACCTCGCGCGCGTCGTGGCGATCTACAACGAGGCCATCCCGGGCCGGCTCGCCACCGCCGACACCGAGCCGGTGTCGGTCGCGAGCCGGCTGGCGTGGTTCGCCGAGCACTCCCCCGCCCGTCGCCCGCTGTGGGTGGCGGAGCGCGAGGGCGTCACCGCCGGCTGGCTCTCGTTCCAGTCGTTCTACGGCCGCCCCGCCTACGCGGCGACCGCCGAGGTGAGCGTCTACGTGAGCACCACCGCCCAGCGCGGCGGCGTGGGCGGCCGGCTCCTCGCCCGCGCGGTCGAACGCGCGCCGGGCCTCGGCGTGGCCACGCTCGTCGCGTTCGTTTTTGGCCACAATGCGCCGAGCCTGACGCTCTTCGAGCGCCACGGCTTCGACCGCTGGGGCCACCTGCCGCGCGTGGCGAGACTGGACGATGTCGAGCGGGATCTGGTGATCCTCGGCCGACGGGTGTGACCGACGAGGATCAGGCCCGCCTCGCGCCTCCGAAGAGGTGCCGGTTCACCGTCGCGGTAGCGGCGAGATAGCCGGGCTCGACGTTCGCGAGCTTGTCCCGTACCCGCGCATGGAGGCGGGGGAGCGCGTGGAAGGGCACCCCGGGGTAGGCGTGGTGCTCGGCGTGGTAGGGCATGTTCCACGCGAAGAGCCGCACCCAGGCGAGGGTGCGGGTCGTCCGCGTGTTCGACAGGCAGTCCGGACCCTCGTCGCATCCCGTGTGCTCGGCGAGGAGATACGGTCGAAGGAACGTCTGACCGATCATCCACGGCGCGATCCAGACGAGGAGCGCCGCGGGCGAGCCGGCGGCGACCGACGCGGCCGCGATCACCAGGTAGACGGCGAGGTAGGCGCGCGCCTCCCAGATCAGATAACGGCCCGCGGCCGGCGTCATCCAGGGCCGATCGGCGCGGCCGCCAGCCAGCCGCAGCAGGTCGCCGAGCCGCCGCTGGAGGTTCGGGATCCCGGTGAGCACGACGAGATAGGCGCCGAGCGACCGGGGCTTCGGGAAGTGCAGCTCGGGATCGCGGCCCGGCTGCTGGGTGTGGCGGTGGTGCTCCCAGTGGAAGACGCGATAGTTCTCGAGCGGCCAGCAGGTCAGGAGCCCGGTGATCGTGCCGAGGGCGAAGTTGAGCGGACGGCTGCGGAACGCGGTGCGGTGCGCCGCCTCGTGAAACGGGCAGAAGAGGAACGCGAGAGCGTAGCCATGGAGCACGATCAGGGGGAAAACCCAGAGGGTGGCGGCGAGCTCGAGGATGAGGGCGCCAGTGACGGCGAGGAAGCCCAGATGCCAGGCGGCCCGGACCAGGCCCGGCCCGTTCGCGCGCGCCAGGAGTGGCCCCAGCTCAGCCCGCGACAGCCGGGTCGCGGTGAACTGAGGCGCGGCCTCATCCGTGGGCATGCGCACCGCGAGCTCCACGCTCAAGGTGGCCCGAGGATATCACCCCGCGCGCGGCGGATCGCCTCCCAGACGCGCTCGGAAGTGAGCGGCATCTCGATGTGCTCGACACCGAGCTCGGCCAGGGCGTCGACCACGGCGTTCACCACCGCTCCCAGCGCGGGCGTCGTCCCGCCCTCGCCGCCGCCGCGCAGGCCGAGCGGGTGGGCCGTGGACGGCACCTCGCTGATCTCGGTGGTGAACGCCGGCAGCATGTCGGCGCGCGGCAGCGCGTAGTCCATCATCGTGGCCGACAGGAGCTGGCCGCTCTCGCGATCGTAGGTGCACGATTCCCACAGCGCCTGGCCGACGCCCTGTGCGATACCCCCGTGCGTCTGGCCGTGCAGGATCATCGGGTTGACGGCCCGTCCGCAGTCGTCGACGGTGGTGTAGCGCACGAGCTCGACCAGGCCCGTGTCGGGGTCCACCTCGACCTCGCACACCGCGCTGCCGTACGGAAACGACGGCTGCGGCATCGTCTCGTCGCTCAGCCCGTCGAGCGTCTCGACGCGCGCCGCCTCGAACAGGTCGACCGAGCGCTCGGTGCCCTTCACCCGGAACCGCGGCCCCACGAACTCGATGTCGGCGGGGGCCGCCTCGAGCAGGCGCGCGGCGATCTGTCGCCCCTTCTCGACGATCTGGTCGGATGCCTTGGCCATCACGATCGCAGCCAGGCGCAGCGCGCGTGCCGAGTGCGCGCCGCCGCCGACCACCGTGATGTCGGTGTCGCCGGTGACGAGCGCCACCTGCGCGAGCTCGACGCCCAGCCACTCGACCAGGAGCTGCGCGAAGCTGGTGGCGTGCCCCTGGCCCGACGAGAGCGTGCCCAGCACCAGGTCGACGCGGCCCTCGGGTCGCACGGTGATGTGCGCCCGCTCGCGCGGAAAGCCGGTGTTGAGCTCGATATAGTTCGCCACGCCGATGCCGCGATGGCGACCGCGCTCGCGGGCCTCGGCGCGGCGCGATTCGAATCCCGACCAGTCGGCCAGGGCGACCGCCCGATCCAGTGCGGCCTGGTAGTCGCCGCTGTCGTAGACCGTGCCGAGGCCGTTCCGGTACGGCATCGCGTCGGCGCGCACGAGGTTCCTTCGCCGGAGCTCGAGCCGATCAAAGCCGTGGCGACGCGCGGCGAGGTCGATCAAGCGCTCCATGATGAACATGATCTCGGGGCGGCCCGCGCTCCGATACGGCGTGGTCGGCGACGTGTTCGTGATGACCGCTCGGCCGCGCATCGACACCGCCGGCGTCTGGTAGACGGTCGCGGTCAGCGCCATGCCTTTGTTCAGCGGGTGAAACGAGACGGCGTGGGCGCCGACATTGCTGGTGTTGGTGCCGCGAAACGCCAGGAAGGTGCCGTCCGCCGCGAGCGCCAGCTCGGCGTGCGCCGCCAGATCCCGGCCGTGGTAGTCGGCCAGGAACGCCTCCCGACGCTCGGCGGTCCACTTCACCGGCCGGCCGAGTCGCCGCGCCGCCCAGGCCACCAGCGCGAACTCCGGATAGCAGCTGTTGCGGGTGCCGAAGTTACCCCCCACGTCGCGCGCCGTCACACGGACGGCGCTCTCCGGAACGCCGAGCGCTGCGGCCACGCCGGTCCGCGTGCGCCCGAGCCCTCCCGCTCCCGCGCAGACGGTATAGCGTCCGCTCGCCGGGTCCCAGCTTCCGACGGCGGCGCGCGGCTCCATGGGCACGCCGGTGACTCGGTGGATCCACGTGTCGAACCGGACGACGTGGGCGGCGCGGGCGAACGCGGACTCGACCGCCGCCGCGTCACCGACCTGGGTGTCGACGCACACGTTCGACGTGGTCTCGTCCCAGACGAGCGGCGCGCCGGGCTCCGCCGCCGTCAGGCTCCCGATCACCGAAGGCAGCGGGATCCACTCGACCTCGACGCGCTCGGCGCCGTCACGCGCAGCGGCGGGCGTGTCGGCGATCACCATCGCCACGACCTCGCCGGCGAACCGTGCCCGATCGGCCGGCATCGGCGGATGGGGCGCGACGAAGCTCACGTGCTCCGCCCGCACGATGTCCTCATAGGGGTTCCCCGGCATCGGGCTGTGCTTGACCGGCCCGAGGCCATCGGCGACCGCATCCCGACCGGTCAGCGCCGCGACGACACCCGGCGTGGCGAGGGCGGCGGCGGTCTCGATGCGACCGATGCGCGCGTGGGCGTGCGGCGACCGCACGAAGCACGCGTAGGCCTGGCCCGGCAGGTTGACATCGTCGCTGTAGGAGCCACCCCCGACGAGCAGGCGCGGGTCGTCCTTGCGCAGCACCGGCTTGCCGATGCCTTCGCGAGCCGACTGGGTGCGTGACTGGAGGAAGGACACGCGCGTCCTTACTCCATCCCCAGCAGCTTCCGCGTGGCGAGTTGGCGCAGGCGGATGATCGAGGTAGTCGGCGCGAGGCCCATCGGGCACACCTCCGTGCAGTTGCCCTGGCCGTGGCAGCGGACGAGGGCGTCGTCGGAGAGGAGCACGGCCCAGCGGGCGTCGCCGCTGGCGTCGCGGGAGTCACGCGTCACCGTCCACGCGCGGTTGAGGGCAGCCGGGCCCGGGAAGCGCTCGTTGTGGGCGACCATCGTGCACGCCGACACGCACATCCCGCAGCCGATGCACTCGATGGCCGGGTCGATGTCGCGACGCTCCGCCGAGCCCGCCGGGATGAGCGCGTAGGGCTCGGCCTCGGCGGCCGGCACCAGGGCGGCGCCCACGTCGAGCAGCTTCGCCGCGAAGGGCGCCATGTCGACGACGAGGTCGCGCAGCAGCGGGAAGTGGTAGAGCGGCCTCACCTGCACGGGCCCGGCGCCGAGCGTGGCCAGCCGTGTGCGGCAGGCCCAGCGCTCGCGGCCGTTGACGACCATCGCGCACGAGCCGCACATGCCGACTCGACACGCGTAGCGGAAGGCTAGCGTCGGTTCCTGGCGGCGCTGGATCTCGACCAGCGCGTCGAGCACGGTCGTGTCGGCCCCGGCCTCGATCGCGAAGGTCTGCCAGCGCTCGCGCGCGCCCGGGGTCCAGCGGTAGACCGCGAGGGTCGTCGCCATGGCGCGCTATGGTACCGTGGCGCGACGGAGGAGCCCACCGTGTCGTCACGCCAGCAGCGTCTCGCCCTGCTCGACCGCTACCTGCGCATTCCCACCATCAGCCGGCAGGTCACGCCCGCCATGGTCGAGGACGTCCGCGCGTTCTGGCGCGACCTCGGCCTCGACCTCACGCCCCTGCCCGTGCCGGACGGCACCGGCACGCCGGCGCTGTGGGGCGAGATCCCCGGTCCGGCCGGCGCGCCGACGCTGCTGCTCTACGGTCACTACGACGTCCAGCCGACCGGCGACCTCGAGCGCTGGCGGTGGGAGAACGTCGCCTGCAAGCCGTTCGAGCCGACGTACTTCCACGGCGGCCGCCCGGTCGACCCCGCGACGCTCGACGAGCGTGCGCTCGGCGACGTCACGGTGGTGGCGCGGGGCGGCGCCGACAACAAGGGCCAGCACCTCGCCAACGTGCTGGGCGCCCTCGACGCCGCCCGGGCCGGGCGCGCCCAGTGGCGCGTGCGGATCATCCTCGACGGCGAGGAGGAGCACGGCAGCCCCAACCTCGACGCCATCGCCCGCGCCCACCGCGAGCGGCTGGCGGCCGACGTGTTGATCGGCTCCGACGGGCCGAAGCAGAAGAACGCGCCGACCCTGGTGATGGGCGTGCGCGGCCTGGTCGGCGTGGAGATCGTCGCCGACAACGGGCGCCAAGCCTCGCTGCACTCGGGCAACTACGGCAACATCGTGCCCAACCCGGTGCTGCCGCTGGCCCGACTCATCGAGGACATCGAGGCGCGCGTGCGGGACTTCGGCGAGCGCCACGGCGACTTCCGGCGCGAGGCGAGCGAGCTGTTCGCGAAGTGGGAGGACCGCGCGGTCTGGAAGCCGTTCCTGCACCCCACGGTGAACGTCAACTCCTTCATGAGCGACGGCGCCTCGCTCACGGCCCGGCGCACGATCATCCCGCGCACCGCGCACGCGCGCCTGGACATCCGCGTCACACCCGACACGCCGCCGGCGGCCATGCTCGAGATCGTCGAGCGCGTGGTGGCCGAGCACCGCGACCGCACACCCGGCGTCACGTTCACCGTGCGCACGGCCGCCCAACCGGCCAGCTACACATCGCCCACGCGGCCGGAGTTCGGCTGGCTGCTGCGCCTGCTCGAGCAGCACGGCGACGCCGAGCCAGTGGCGCTGCCGACCCTGGGCGGCACGCTGCCGCTGTGGGTCTTCACCGAGAGCCTCGGCATTCCGGCGCTGTGGATCCCCGCCGCCAACAGCGACAACCAGCAGCACGACGTCAACGAGCACTTCGTGCTGCGCCACTTCTTCCAGCAGATCGCGCTCTACACGGACGTCGTCGCCTCGCGCCCGGCCTGACCGGGCGCGCCCCTCAGTACCAGCGCCAGAGCCAGATCGCGACGAACAAGGCCCCGGCCAGGACGAGGGCCAGGGCGAACAGCGCGCGGTGCCATCGGAGGGGCAGGCCGAAGTCGAGCAGGAGCGCGCGCACGCCGAGGAGCGCGTGGAGCAGGACGAGGGCGAGCAGCGCGGCCTGCACGCCCCGGCGGAAGGGGTTCATCAGGTGCAGCGCCACGATGCCGAGCAGCGCCACCGCCGCGGCGCGCTGGATCAGCCACGCCCACATCCCGGCCCGCGTTCCCCGCCAGCCCTCGGGCGAGGTCCACTCCCGACGCAGCACGCGCGGCGCCTCGGGCATCAGGGCGAGAGGTCGAAGACGATCGGCGCCAGCACCGCCGCGGCCACGATGAGGGCCCCGATCACGAGCGCGAGCCACGTGCGCCGTCGCGCCACGGCCATCACCTCGAGGCGATCAGAGCGTGCCCTTGCGGTACGAGCGCTTGGCGGCGATCTTGCCGTCGCGCAGGGTGAGGAGGTCGCAGCCGTGGGTCTCGAAGCGGCCGGCGCCGCGCGGCGTCCCGCTGGTCACCCACTCCACGACGGCCAGCTCGGGGGCGGCGAAGTGGCGCGTCTCGTCCCACCGGATGTCGGGAATGCGCTCGAACATGTCGCCGAGGAAGTCCCGCACCGCGGCCTTGCCGACGACGCGCGAGCCCCACGGGTCCTTGCCGAACGACGCCTCGAAGATCACGTCGTCGGTCATCATCGCCAGGATCCCGTCGATGTCGTGCCCGTTCCACACCGTGTTGAACTGCTCGACGAATCGCTCGCCGTCGAATGCCATAGAGCTCCTCCTCACGTCCGGTTGACGATCATGCGTCCCTGCGCCATCACGAACCGCACTTCGTCGAGCGCCTGGATGCGCTCGGCCGGGCTGCCGGCCACGGCCAGCAGGTCGGCCGCCAGGCCCGGCGCCACACGCCCGGTCTCGTGCTCGAGTCCCAGCACCCGGGCGGCGGTGGCGGTGGCCGCCTCGATCGCGGCCAGCGGTGCCATCCCCGCCTTCACCATCAGCTCCAGCTCCGGGACCATCGAGCCGTGGGTGTTCAGCGGCGTGCCGGCGTCGGTGCCGGCGGCGATCGGCACGCCGAGGCGCATGGCCATGCGGAAGCTCTCGACGTGCCGGTCCCGCACGACCTCCGACTTGCGGACGGCGAACTCGGGGATCCCCGCGGCAATACCGCCGTTGGCGATGGCCTCGGGCGCGATGAGCGTCGGCACGAGCCCGATGCCCTCTCGCGCCATCCGCGCGCAGTGCGCCTCGGTCAGGTAGATGCCGTGCTCGATGGTCGTGATGCCGCCCTCGAGACAATTGGTGATGCCGTCGGCGCCCTGCGCGTGGGCGGCGGTGCGGCGGCCGGCCTTGCGCGCCTCCTCGATGGCCGCCTGCACCTCGTCCAGCGTGAGCTGGGCGGAGTTCGGATCGACGCCGGGGGTCATCACGCCGCCGGTGGCGAAGAGCTTGATGACGTCGGCGCCCGCCTTGATCTGCTCGCGCACGCCCTTGCGGACCTCGTCGGGCCCGTCCGACTCCCGGCCGATCAGGTGCCAGCCGTGGCCGCCGGTGATGCAGATGCCCTTGCCCGCGCAGAGCATCCGCGGGCCGGGAATCGTCCCGGTGCGGACCGCGTCGCGCACGCCCAGCTCGGCGTAGTCGCGTCCGCCCAGGTCGCGCACGGTCGTGACGCCGGCCTCGACCGTCGCCCGCGCGCGCAGGACCGCCTTGATGACGGTGGCGGCGTACGTGTCCTTCAGCATCGCGGCGGCGGGGTCGGCCTCGGCGCCGAAGCACAGATGGACGTGGCAGTTGACGAGCCCGGGGAGCAGCGTCAGCCCGTCCAGCCGCACGGTCGTGCCCGACGGCGCGTCGCGCTCGGCGACCACGGCGCTGATGCGGCCCTGCTCGACGACGACCGCGCGGCCCGCCACCGGCGGCGTGCCGCTGCCGTCGATGAGCATCACGCCGCTCAGGATGACGCGTCCCATGGCGAGCGATGATACCCCGGCCGCCGCGCTCAGTCGCCCACCTCGATCGTCGCCGGCGCCGACGCCCGGGCCGGCGTCGCCCGCGTGAAGGCGACCGGCTCCGTGGTGACCACGGGACCGTCGGCGCCGCGGCGGACGCGCACGGTCACGGGCGCGCCTGGCGCCGGCTGAGGGAAGTCGCGCCGGAAGTGGGCGCCACGGCTCTCGCGGCGCGCCTCGGCCGAGCGCGCGATCAGGCGCGCGGCGACCACCTGGTTGCGAACGCTCAGCCAGTCCTGCCACGCGGTGTTCAGCGCCCGGCCCCCGCCCACCCCGACGCCATCCAGGCCGCCCTCGATGCGCTCGATGGTCGTCAGCGCCCGGCTCAGGCTCGCCGCGTCGCGCACGAGCCCCGCGCCCTCCCACATCACGTCGCGTAGCTCGCCCAACAGATCGTAGAGCGCGGGCCCGGCCGGTCGCGCCAGCGGCGCGTTCAGCGCCTCTGCGGTCGCCCGCCACGCCGCCGCCGAGGCACGCGGGGCCGGACGGTCGGCGACGAAGGCGGCCATCGCGTCGCCGGCGAGGCCCCCGAACACCGTGGACTCGGCCACGCCGTTGCCGCCGAGCCGGTTGGCCCCGTGCACGCCGCCGGTGTCCTCGCCGGCGGCGAACAGCCCCTCGACGGCCGTGCGGCACGCCGGGTCGATGACGACGCCGCCCATGAGGAAGTGCGCGGTGGGCCCGACCTCGACCGCCCCGCGGGCGAGGTCACGGCCGAAGTCGCGGCAGCGCTTCACCATGCCACGGAAGTTGCGCTCCACCACGTCGGCGCCGAGGTGCGAGACGTCGATCCACACGCCGCCGTTGGGCGTGCCGCGTCCCTCCTCGACCTCGAGGAACGACGCGCGGGAGACGAGGTCGCGCGTCGACCGCTCCATCCGCGCGGCGTCGTAGCGCGCCATGAACCGCTCGCCGAGACCGTTGCGCAGGTGGCCGCCGGCGCCGCGCAGCCCCTCCTCGAGCAGCGCGCCGGTCATGAGCGAGCCGGGGATCACGAGCCCGGTGGGGTGGAACTGCACCATCTCCATGTCCCGCAGCGGCAGCCCCGCCCCGTACGCGAGCGCGATGCCGTCGGCCGACTTGTCGGCCGAGCAGGCGATGACCCGGTACATCGTGGGCCCGCCGCCCATGGCCAGCAGCGTGGCCCGCGCCCGCGCCGCGACGAAGTCGCCGGTGCGCATGTCGAGCAGCAGCGCGCCGGCCGCCCGGCCGTCGTCGTCGAGCAGCAGCTCCACCGCGCGGCACTCCTCGAGCGCGGCGATCGACGGCCGCGCCAGCACCTGCTCGGTGAGCCGGTTCATGATCTCGATGCCGGTGAGGTCGCCCTTGTGGATCGTGCGGTCGTGGCTCTGTCCCGCGAACGGCTTCTGGTGGATGCGCCCGGCCGGCGTGCGGTCGAACAGGCAGCCGTAGCGCGACTCGAGCTCGAGCACGCGCCGCGGCGCCTCGGTGACGAGCGTCCACACCAGCTCCTGGTCGTTGATCCAGCCGCCGCCGGCGAGGGTGTCGAGCAGGTGGGCGTCGAGCGAGTCGGGCTCGGTGAGGACGGCGTTGTAGCCGCCCTGCACCATGCGCGTGCAGCCGGCGCGGCCGAGCAGGCCCTTCACGACGACGGTCACGCGCAGCCGGGGCGAGGCGTCGGCGGCGTGCAGCGCCGCCGTCAGTCCGGCACCGCCGGCCCCCAGGATCAGGACGTCGGTGTCGAGCTCCGCGATCACGATCGACCGGTCACTTCCGCAGCAGGTGCTGGAACAGCGCGCGGCCCTGCTCGGAGGTCCACGGCTTGGTCCCGAGGGCCTTGGCGATCAGCTTGCCGTCACGGCCGACCAGGAAGACGGTCGGCGTGGCGGTGATCCGGTAGGCGCCGCTGGCGTCGCCGTCGGGGTCGAGCAGCAGCGGCATCGTCAGCGTCTTGGACGGCGCCCAGCCGGCGACCTTGCGCCGCCCCTCCTCGATGCTGATGGGCAGCACGACCAGCCCGGCGTCCTTGAACTCCTGGTGCAGCTTCTCGATGGTCGAGGGCAACTCCCTCGTGCAGTACGGTCACCAGGTCGCCCAGAAGTAGAGCAGGACGGGCCGGCCGCGGTGCTCCGCGAGCGTGACCTTCTTGCCGTCGCCGAGCCGCTCCAGCTCGAACGGCGGCGGCGTCTGCCCCTCCAGCGGCACGAGCTGCAGGTCGAAGAGGAGATCGTCGAGCACCTTGTCGGCGGCCCTCGCCGGCGAGGCCACGGCGGACAGGACCACCATGAGGATCAGCAGCGCGAGTTTCATGGGCTTACTCTAGCGCATCAGGAGCGCTCGGCGGGTCATGGGCGGTCCCCCGGCCCCACGACGCGGACGCGGGGTCGGGGGTCGAGTCGGATGCGCTTGAGGCCGCGCAGGTGGTCGGCGACGACGTCCCAGGCGGCGGGGCCGTCGGCCTCGCCCAGCGAGGCCCAGCCCGTCGCGCGGTAGCGGCGGGCGTGATCGAGCGGCCGGCCGCCGACGCGCACGTCGCGGATGCGTCGGCCGATCGGCTGCGCGGGCTCGATCGTGTAGGTCACCCCACCCACCCGGACCATGTCGCCGCCCTGCCGGTAGTACGGGTCGGGATGGAACAGGTTGTCGGCGACGTCCTCCATGAGGAGGACGATCTCGCGCCCGGTGAGCTCGCGCGTCCACGTATTGGCGTAGGTGAGCGCGGTGTGCGCGTAGACGTCCTCGAGCGTGATCGCCTGGCCGGGCACCAGCGTGACGCCCCAGCGGAACCCGGGCGAGAACGCGACCTCGGCATCGGCCCGCTTCAGCAGCGCGTCGAGGATCAGCTCGTCGAAGGTGCCGTTGAAGTTCCCGCGCCGGTAGAGCAGCGACTCCGACACCGCCAGCCGCTCGCCGAGCCGCGCCTCGTGCGGCCCGCGGAGCTCGCCGATGAGCCGCGCCATCTCGGGGTCGGGCGTGAGCGTCTGGCTCAGGACGGGGAGGAGCCGGTAGCGGTGGTCGACGACGCGGCCGCCGCGCACGTCGAGGTCGAGCCGGCTCAGGAACTTGCCGTGGGCCCCGGAGTTGACGACGAGCGTGCGGCCGACCCGGATCGGCTGCGGCAGCCCGTCGTGCGTGTGGCCGCCCAGGATCACGTCGAGCCCGCTCACGCGGCTCGCGAGCTTGAGATCGACCGCGATGCCGTTGTGGCTGAGGAGCACGACGCACTCGGCCTTCCGCTCGTCGCGCAGCTCGTCGACCAGCGCCTGGATCTGGTCGTCGCGGATGCCGAAGGTGACGTCGGCCACGAACCGCCGCGGGTGCGCCACCGGCGTGTACGGGAACGCCTGGCCGATGACGCCGACCCGCACCCCACCGACCTCGCGCAGCGTATACGGGCGAAAGGCGCGGTCGCCCCAGCCGGCCTCGGCCACGTTCTGGGCGACGAAGTCGCCGGCGAACCGCCCGCGGCGCTCCCGGTCGCCGAAGAGCTCGCGCACGCGCTCGAGCCCGTAGGTGAACTCCCAGTGCCCGGTGAACACCTCGACGCCGAGCTGGTTCGTCGCCCGTAGCATGTCCTCGCCGCGGCTCCACAGCGCCGTCGCCGACCCCTGCAGCGCGTCGCCGCCGTCGAGCAGCAGCGTCCGCCCCGCGCGCTCGGTCCGCACGCGCTTGATCAGCGCCGCGAGGTGCGCGTAGCCACCCAGCCGCCCGTACCGCGCCGCCAGCGCAGGGAAGTCGACGGGCGTCAGCGCGTACGCCGCCGCCGACCCCGGCGCGATGCCGTAGTGGGCGAGCAGCGGCGCCCCGGTCAGGTACGGCGGCCTCCCCCGCTCGTCCCCCACCCCCAGCAGCGTGTCAGGCTCCCGGTAGAACACCGGCAGCAACGTGGCGTGCGTGTCGGTGAGATGGAGCAGCGTCACGTTACCGAGCGCCTCGACGTCGAGCAGCCGCTCCGGCGCCTCCACCGCGTCGGCGAGCGCGCGGGTGTCGAGGCCGACGGTCGCCGCGGTGGCGACGATCTTGAAGAGATCGCGCCGCGTGACCTCCATCAGTCGCGCGGCCGGACGGCCTGCCCCACCGCGCCCGTCAATGCCGGATGCCCGGGACGCTCATCGGCTTGCCGTTGTCGAACTGCGTGAGGTAGAGCTCGAGCTCCGCGTACTCGATCGAGTCGGCGGGCAGCATGTTCGAGCCGAGCGGCGTCATGCACCACTGCATCCGCCGCCGCATGTCCCACGCGTCGTTCTGGCTCGTGCGCCAGGTCGGGAAGTGCCGCGTGAGCCCGGCGGTCACGTCGCCCAGCAGGCGTCCGCCCAGGAACTTGTTGGCGCCGCGCTCGGGCGTGTGGCAGTCGGCGCAGGCGTGGTTGCGCTCCCCGACGCGCCGGTGAAACGACGCCGCACCGCGCGTCAGCGCCGCGCGCGCCGGCGCGCTGGTCGTATCCACCGCGACCGGCAGGCCGTTGGACGCCATCTTGATCAGCATCGTGAGGTCGACGTTCGCTGCGCTCTCGACCGGCAGCGCCTGGCCGGTCGTCTCCGGCCCGTGCACCGCGAGGAAGTCCTCGAGCGCCATGACCCGCCGGTAGGCCGCGACGTGCCGCGGGTAGCGCGTCGCCACGCCGCGCATCGCCGCGGCGGGTCCGCCCGCGTGACATCCGGCGCAGGCCTTGCCCGCCGGCCCGGCCGTGGTCCACAGCGCCGCGGCGCCCTCCGCGCGCAGGACCCCCGGGTTGTTCGTCGGGTCGAGGTTGTCCCCGAACCCGACGGGCTTGGTGCGCGTGAACGGGTTCCGCTCGGGATCGGCCTCGGGCGCGGCCGGCCCGCGCAGCGTCTGGAGATACGCGACCAGGTGGACGAGCTCATCCGACGTAAAGAGCCCCTGCGCGCCCCACGGCGGCATGACGGTGGCGGGGAACGTCACGCGCGGGTCCCAGAGCTGCTGGTAGAGGTACGCGTCGGGCAGCTTGCGGTCGCCGACCAGCGAGAGGTCGGGGCCGACGCTGCCGGCCGGCCAGACGTCGTCACCGGGGACGAGGTGGCAGCCCGTGCACGGCCCCTTCGCGCGATCGAGGAACAGCGCCCGACCCTTCACCGGGTCGCCCGTCACGCCCGACGGCATCGCGACGCGCTGCACCGGCGGGTCGGGACGCGCGTCGTCGTAGGCGTAGGTGCGGAAGCCGCCGTAGTCCCGGCTGGTCCAGCCCCGGTAGCGCACCGCCACGCGACGGCCGTCGGGCTCGACGCGGACGTCGCCGCGCGCCTCGGGAATGGACCGCGTGGTCCAGCGGGGCACCGTGGAGTAGTCGGGGCGGTCGGCCGCCGTCGCACACCCGACCGCGAGCAGGGCCAGGGCGACCCACCGGCGCGTACCGTGTCGTGCCACGGGCGCGTCAGCCGAACGTGATGTCGGCCGTGCCCTCGTACTTGGCGCCGTGCGTGTCGTGGAACGTCACGGCGAGCTTGCCCGGGTCCGTGGCCTTGAACGCGAAGGCGAAGAAGGGGTTCTCGCTGACGCTCTGGGTGGTGTCGAACGAGGCGATCGTCTTGCCCAGGTACGTCACGGTGACCTTGTCGATGTACTGGTACTTCTTGTCGATGATCTTGCCGGCCTTGTCACGCTCGACGCGCTCCATGGGGTGGATCACCAGGCAGCGCACGCGCACGACGTCGCCCGCCTTGATGCTCGACGGCAGCCGCAGCCGGACCTTGCCGATGTCGGACACGTTAGCCCCCGCACCCGCCGACGGTCACCTTGACCTCGCGCTTGACCTGCAGCAGCGTCCCGTCGCTCTGCTCGACGATGGCCCGCACGTCACCGGTCTCGCCGAGTCGGATGTTGGCGCCCATGTAGGCCTGGCCGGATTCCGGCGTGAGCGCGACGCGCGTGACGATCGGAATGCGGTTCTTGTCGGCGACGACATAGATGTGCTTGACGTAGCTCTGCGACGTCATCGGCGCGTTGACCTCGACCGACACCGGCACCACCGCGCCGTTCTCCGCGATCAGCGGGATGTCGAGCTTGACCATCCCGCTGCCGTCCTTCATGGCCTTGCCGCCGAACACGCGCTTGAGCGCGGCGTCCACGCTCTCGTTCTGCCCGAGCGCCTGCGCCGCCGCCGTGCGCGGGATCACGGGCACGCCGGCCACCGCGGCCACTCCCGCCGCGCCGAGCGTCCCGAGCACCGTTCGCCGTGTCATCCCTCGCCCCTCGGCCATCACCGCCCCCCTTGCCGGCTCATTATGCTCCCAAACTCTCCTACGTCGACCGGAGTTCCGGCCATGGACGATGGCGCTCACTTGCCGTACAGCCAGTGCGGGAACCAGAGTCCGACGGCAGGAAACAGCACGACCAGCAGCAGCCCGACCAGCTGGAGCACCATGAACTCCGCCATGCCCCAGTGGATGTCGGTCAGCGTCCAGTCCGGCGCGACGGCCTTGAGGTAGTACGCCGCGGTCGCCAGCGGTGGCGACAGGAACGTCGTCTGGAAGTTCACGGCGACGAGAACGGCGAACCAGAGCGGGTCGATGTTCAGGGCCATGACGGCCGGCTGGAGCAGCGGCACGAACACGAAGACGAGCGTCGGCCACTCGAACGGCCACCCCAGCAGGAAGATCAGCAGCATCACGACCAGCAGCGTCCCCATGGGCGGCAGCGGCAGCTTGAGCAGGGTGTCGGTCAGCAGGGTGGCCGAGCCGAGGCGCGTGAAGACGGCGCCGAACACGTTCGAGGCGACCGCCAGGAACAGCATCATGCTCGACTGCTGGGCGGTCAGGATCACCGCGCTCTTGAACTGCTTCCAGGAGAGCGTGCGATAGGCGAGCGCCATGAGCAGCGTCCCCACGACGCCCACGCCGGCCGCCTCGGTCGGCGTGGCCAGGCCGGCCAGGATCGGTCCCAGTGTGACCACGGTGAGGACGACATGCGGCAGCATCCCGAGCCGCAGCGTGACGGCGAGGGATCCGAGCGGGATCGCCCGTTCCTCGGCCGGCAGCGGCGGGCCGAGGCGCGGATTGATCAGGCAGCGGATCAGGGTCCACACGATGAAGATGCCGGCGAGGAGGAAGCCCGGACCGAACGAGGCGGCGTAGAGGTCGATCACCGGCACGCCCATCATCGGTCCCATCACGACCAGCATCACGCTCGGCGGGATCAGGATGCCGAGGCTGCCCCCGGCGGTGATGGCGCCGGCCGACAGCCGGACGTCGTAGGCGGCCCGCGTCATCGTCGGCGCTGCCATGATCGCGACGACCGCGACCGTCGCGCCGACGGTCCCGGAGGCGATCCCGAAGATGGTGGCGGTGAGGAGCACCGCGACGTAGAGCGAGCCGGGCACGGGTCCCAGCAGCAGACGGAGGGCGTGGAACAGCCGCTCCATGAGCCCGCCCTCCTCCAGGAGGTACCCCATGAAGATGAACAGGGCACGGCGACGAGCACCTGCTCCTTCATCAGGCCGATCGTGTGCAGCACGGTCAGGTAGAAGACGACGTCGCCGAACGCCCAGTAGCCGAAGCCGATCGACAGGAACAGCAGCGTGAACGCGATCGGGAACCCCACGAAGATCGCGATGAAGAAGACGCCGAGCAGGAGGAAGCCGAGCAGCTCGGGGCTCACGACGGGCTTGCCCGGATCGCCCGCACGCACCGGATCACCTCGGACACCCCCTGCAGGAGCAGGAGCGCCGCGGTCAGCGGGATGACCCCCTTGAGCCAGTACATCCGCACCGGGACGCCGCCGATCGTGAGCCCCGTCCGCTCGCCGATCTCCCACGCGTGCTGCGCCTCGACGGCGCCCGCGTACAGGATGCACAGCATGCCGGGGAAGAAGAAGAGCACGTAGCAGGCCGCGTCGACCGTGGCCCGCGTCCTCGGGGACCAGCGCTCGTAGAACACGTCGGTGCGGATGTGGCCGCCCCTGAGCAGCGTGTAGGCGGCCGCCAGCATGAACTGCGCCCCGTAGAGCATGTAGCCGAGCTCGTAGCTCCATCGGGTCGGCGCGTGGAACGCGTAGCGGGCGAGCGCCTCGTACGAGACGGCCACGGTGATCGGCACGATGAGCCAGCCGGCGGCGGTGCTCACGGCGTCGATGGTCCGGTCCAGTCGGTTCACCGAGCCCGTGCCCTCGTCCTCGCTCGTTGGCCAACGCGCGCGACGCCGCCGGGCGGCCTCGCGCGCGGCCGGGTCACTCCAGCCGGTACGCGCTCGCGTCCGGCTTGAACGCCCGCGGCAGCCACAGCGGGCGGCGCAGATTGCCGGGCCCCGGCGCCGGCCGCGCCTTGGCGAGCCACTCGCGGTACACCTCGAACGAGCGGTTCGTGTCGACGAAGACGTCGCCGTAGCGATCGTCGGGCCCGGGCCGCGTCACCGTGACCTTCTGGTGCCAGCAGTGCTGGCCGCTCACGGGGTCGGGCTGCACCGGGAACGTCAGGTTCTGGTGGACGCCGGCGTCCTCCCACCACACGCGCTCGGAATCGGGATCGTCGCTCGTCCACGGGCGCACGCCGTGGATCTGGCGCATGCGCCACTGGCCGGGGGCAACCTGCTTGAGATCGACCAGCGCCGTCGACCACCGCTCGCCCCCGGTCGACTCGGCGAGCCGCCACCGCCCCAGGTGGTGCGAGCAGGCGACGACGCCGGGACGGATCGCCTCGGTCACCCAGACCTTGTCGACGAAGAAGCCGATCGCCGTGGCGATCTTGAGGAGGTCGCCGGTGCTCACGCCGAGACGCCGGGCGTCGTCGGGGTGGATCCACAGGGGATTCGTGTGCGAGATCTCGTAGAGCCACTTCGCGTTGCCCGAGCGCGTGTGGATCAGCGTCGGCAGGCGGAAGGTCGGCAGCAGCGCCATCTCGCCCTTCGCGCGGTCGATGTTCGACCAGTGGATGTGGCTGCGGATGTAGCCGGGGACGGCCTGCTCGGGCCACTTCCAGTCCTTGAGCGTCTTCGAGAAGAACTCCAGCTTGCGCGACGGCGTCGGGAAGCCGCCGCACGCGCGGCCGTCGATCTCGACGCCGACCGCCGCACCGCCCTTGCTGATGACCTTCGTGACCGGATCGACGGTGGCGCCGTCCAGGTCCTTCGCGGACGGCGGCTGCTCGTGCGTGCGGTAGACGTTGTCCTCGACGAGGAAGGCGCCGTACTTCCGCATGTACTCCAGCGGCGCCAGCCCCTCCGTCCTGGCCGCCTCCGGCAGCCCCGGCACGCTGTTCTCGAACATCCAGCGATAGACCTCCTCGATCCGGAGCTTCTGGCCGGGACGGTAGGGCGACTCGAAGTACTTCCGGATGCCGAGGGCGCCGTCGGGATCGATCCGCCACGACAGCTCGATCCAGAACTCGTCCTCCTCCCACACCTGTCCGAGGCCGGCCGCCTCGTGGGCCTGCCAGGTCAGGTCGAAGGTCTTGCCGCGCTTCTCGAGCGCGACGCGCAGCACCGGCTGGCGGAACCCAATCCAGCGCGCCGCGTGCGTCTCCTGCGACATGAGGTCGTGGCGCTCGGAGGCGTGGCCCATGGGCAGCACGTAGTCGGCGAACCACGCCGTCTCGCTCCACACCGGGGTCAGGCAGGCGTGGCGCTCGATCTTGGCCTCGTCGGTGAGCATCTCGATCCACGACAGCCCGTCCGGGTTCGTCCACACGGGGTTGTAGACCCGCGTGAAGTACATCGCGAGCTTGCCGCGCCCCTCCCGCAGCAGGTGCGGGAGCAGGAAGCTCATCTCGAAGAAGGCCAGCGGGTACTCCTTCGGCATCAGCAGCTCGCTCCACACCTTGCCCGGCGGCGGCATCATGGGCGGCGCCGGGATGGCCTTGTTCCAGGCGCTCGGCGCGGTGCCGCCCGGCGTCGACACGGCCCCGACCAGCACGACCAGCCACTCCAGCGCGCGCGCGACCTGCCAGCCGCCGAGGTTGCCGGCGGCCGTGTTGCGCCAGATGTGGGTCGCCAGCGCGGAGCCCGCGTCGCCGACGGCGCGGGCGATCTGCACGATCGTCTCGGCGGCGACGCCGCTCTCGCGCGCCGCGAACTCCGGCGTGTAGGCGGCGTAGAGCTCGTCGATGGCGCGGTGGAAGGCGTCGAAGGTCACCGGCAGGTCCGGGCGCTCCTCGCGGAGGTACTCCTCCCAGTTGGTCCAGCGCCGGACGAACTCGCGGTCGTAGCGGTGCTCGCGGATGAGCACGTGGGCCATCGCCAGCAGCAGCGCCGCCTCCGAGCCGGGCCACGGCGCCAGCCAGTAGTCGGCCATCGAGGCGGTGTTGCTGAGGCGCGAGTCGATGACCGCGACCTTGGCGCCCCGCTCCTTGGCCTCGATGATCCGCTGGGCGTGGGGGTTGAAGTAGTGGCCCGTCTCCAGGTGCGAGGAGAGCAGCAGGATGAAGCGCGCGTTGGCGTGATCGGGCGAGGGCCGGTCCATCCCGTGCCAGAAGGCGTAGCCGGCCCGGGCGCTGGCGGAGCAAACGTTGGTGTGGCTGTTGTGGCCGTCGATGCCCCACGCGTGGAAGACCCGCTGCAGGTACACGAGCTCGTGGCCGGGCCGGCCGAGGTGGTACATGACCTCCTTGGGGCGGCCCTCCACGAGCGCCTTCCGGATGCGCGCGCCGATGTCGTCGAGCACCTCGTCCCAGGTCACGCGCTCCCACTGCCCGCCCCCGCGCGGCCCCTTGCGCCGGAGCGGATAGAGGATGCGCTCGGGATCCTGCACCTGGTTCAGCGTGGCCGGGCCCTTGGCGCAGTTGCGGCCCCGGCTGCCCGGGTGCACCGGGTTGCCCTCGAACTTCTGGATCTTCAGCGTGTCGCGGTCGACGTAGGCGAGCAGCCCGCACGCCGCCTCGCAGTTGAAGCAGATGGTCGGGATCAGCTCGTACCGCCGCTTGACCTTCTCGGGCCACGCGATCGGGTCGTACTCCTCCCAGTCGTTCCAGCGCTCGACCGGCGGGTACGCGGCGAGCCCGCCCTCGCGCGGCGGCAGCTCACGCGCCGCCGGATGCAACGGAGTGAACGATTCCATGTTGGTTCCCTCAGCTCAGCGGCACCGATTGGCCGGCCTTGACCCAGAGATCTTCCCAGAGCCACAGGCCGCCGAGGGCCAGCAGCGCCGCGATGAGCGCCAGCACGTCCACGTCCAGGCTGGCGGCGACGAACGAGAGCGCGATCGGCGCCAGCCCGCCCGCGACCACGACGCCCGCCCAGAAGTGGGCGCGATACGCGCCGCGCGTGATGAGGCGGGCCGCCAGCGCGACGTCGTGCACGGGATGTCGGCTGAACAGCTCCAGCGCCAGCAGCACGAGATGCAGCACCAGCGCGACGACGAGGATCGGCGCCAGCTCGTCGGCGCCGGGCCAGCGGAGGACCGTCGTGGCCACGATGAGCGCCGCGCTGCCGGCGACGACGGCGGCGACGATCAGGTGGGGCAGCACGAGCGGGCTCTGCCAGAAGTCGCGCCCCTCGGCCTGCCCGAAGAGGAACGCGCTGTACCCCGCGGCCGCGAGCGCGAGCACCATCGCGGGCAGGGTGATCCACGTCATCGTCGCGCGATGACCGGCGAGCCCCCCGAGCAGCCACACGCCGCCGGCGGCGCCGAACGCCAGGAGGATCCACGCGCCCCAGACCAGCCACGAGCGCCAGTTCGGCTTGAGCAGGATGTAGGCGAACCGGTCGGGGCGCTTGAGGTCGAACACGAGCAGCAGCGTCGTCAGCACGAGGAAGAGCAGGCTCAGCGCCGGCGCGACGATGGTGTAGAGCGTGTCCCAGCCGCCGAACGCGGCGACCAGCAGGGCGCCGGCCGCGATCGACTTCGTCCACAGGTAGGCCGAGACGCGCCCGCCCCAGGGGCGGGGCGCGTGCGGGGCGTCGTAGACGGGCCGGCTCAGCGTGCCGCCGGGCCCGGGCTCCTGGGCCTGCAGCGCGGCGACCATCCGGACCAGGTCGGCCTCGGCCGCCGGCCGCTGGCTGAACATGAACGTCGGCGCCGGCTGCTGCAGCGGCGGCGTCAGCGCGGAGGAGTCGGCGCCGACGTAGAACACCTTGGGCCGCGTCCCCTGCTCCGGCTTGCGCACCTCGACCTGCTCGCGCGCCACCAACCGCGCGATGTCCGTGCGCGGATCGTCGAGGTCGCCGGCGACGATGGCGCGCTCGGGGCACACGACAACGCACGCGGGCTCGAGCCCGACCTCGAGGCGATGGGCGCAGTAGTGGCACTTGGCGGCGGTGTTAGTGGTGGGGTCGATGTAGAGCGCGTCGTAGGGGCAGGCCTGCATGCAGGACTTGCAGCCGATACATCGACGGTGGTCGAAGTCGACGATCCCGTCGGGGCGGCGGTAGAGCGCCACCGTGGGGCAGATCGTGACGCACGGCGCGTCGTCGCAGTGGTTGCAGCGGAGCACCGAGAAGTACCGCCGCGTGTCCGGAAACGTGCCCTTCTCGACGTACTTCACCCAGGTCCGGAACGCCCCCAGCGGCACCCGGTTCTCTTCCTTGCACGCCACGGTGCAGGCGTGGCAGCCGATGCACCGCCGGTGATCGATCACGAAGCCGTAGCGCACGCCGCTGTCACCCTCCCCTCGTCACGATGCGAGCAGGTCCCACCACACGCGGATCGCCGTCAGCAGCACGATGACGAAGAGTACGCCCCGTAGCCGTCCGCCCGACAGTCGCCGGCTGACCAGGGCGCCGAGCTGCGCGCCCGGTAGCGCCCCGACCGCGACCAGCAGGGCCGGCACCCACGGGATCTGGCCGGTGGCGGCCTTGCCCACGAAGCCGGCCGCGGCCGACATGGCCGTGATCGCCAGCGAGCTGCCGATCGCCACGCGGATGGGCACGCCCACGATCACGATGAGCGTCGGCACCAGCAGGAAGGCGCCGCCGGCCCCCACCAGCCCCGCGCCGAGGCCCACGGCGACGCACACCCCGACCGCGCGCTGCCGCGAGATCGTGACCTGCTCCGCGAAGATCGGCTGGCCGGCCGTCTCCGTCGGGAAGAACAGGACGACCAGCGCGATGGTCGTCATCAGCGCGAAGACCAGCAGCAGCCCGCGGGGACTCAGCAGGTGCGAGGCCAGCGCGCCGACGAGCGACCCCGCCGCCATCGAGATCCCCCCGAGCCCGGCCAGCTCGCCGTGCACGGCCCGCATGCGGTGGTGCGCGATCACCCCGGAGCCGGCGGCGGCCAGCACCTGCACCATCGTGATACCGCTCACCGCCTTCATGTCGAGCCCGGGCAATCCCAGCAGGGGCGGACCGTACAGCAGGAGCGGGACCATGACGATGGCGCCGCCCACGCCGAGCAGGCCGGCGATGGAGGCGCCGACGAAGCCCAGCGACGTCAGCGTCAGCGCGAGCGGAACCGTCACGCGATCGAGGCTACTTCAGACTGGAATAGTACGCGGCCAGATCGGCCAGCGTCTCGTCGGGCACGCTCTTGAGGACCGCCTTCATCTTGGTGAGGGCCTCGTCGCCCGGGCTCCGCTTGTCCGTCTTGAAGAGCAGGAGCTGGTTCCGGATATACGTCGTGGGCTGGCCGGCGATCGGCGGCACGAGCTTGGCGGGATCGCCCTGCCCCTCGGGGCCATGGCAGGCCGCGCACTGCCCGGCGGCGGCGCGCCCCCGCTCGACCGCCGAGCGGTCGGGCTTCGGGGAGGCCGGCTGGCGCTTCTGGGCGGCGAAGAACGCCGCGACCTCGTCGACCCCGAGCAGCTTCACCTGCTTGGCGAACGGCTCCATCTCCGCCGACGGCCGCTTGCCCGTCGCATAGTCCTCGATCGCCTTCTTGAAGTACTCCGTCGACATCCCCGCCAGGATCGGCACCGCCTCCACCCGACTATTCCCATTAAACCCATGACACCCACTACACGTCACCGTCTTCGCATACCCCACCTCATCCAACGGCCCCGCCCCCACCCCCGCCGCCCACGCGAGCGCGAGTCCGAAGACGACTGCCGCGAACACTATTCGGCTCATCGCGATCCTCCGATCGATTGTCCGGACAACCAACGCGATTCGACTGTCAGGGCGATCAAAACCGGCCAGATGCTAGGCGCCGACGAGCGACGACTGAGGCGTGGGCCGCCCACGCCGCAGGGAGGAGCGAGGAGGCAACGACGCAGATGGCCGGTTTTCATCGCCCGGCTACCCGAGAATGTCCGTCCAGATGGATCGCGCCCAGCCTTCGGCATGCTGGGCATAGAGCGTGGACGCCCCCGGCGTGAGCTTCTGCTCGACCTGCACGACCTTGCCGTTCTCGATCTTGTAGGCGTTGACGACGGCCATGACCTCGCGGTCGTTTACCCACGAGTAGCACGTGTTCAGCGGCGGCACCTGCGGCGCCGGCCGCCCGCCCATGAGGCTCGCGACGGCGTTGGCGCAGATCTTCCCCATCGCGTTGGCGATCGTGCCCGACTTCGGCACTGGCAGGCCGATGGTGGCGTCGCCGATGACGTGCGCGTTGCGGTGCTTCACCGACTCGTACGTGACGTGATCGACCTCGCACCACCGCTTGTCGGCGCCGACGAGGTCGGCCTGGACGGCGATGGCGCCGGCCCGCTGCGGTGGGATCAGGTTGACGACGTCGTAGCGGACCTTGTCGCCGAAGTCGGTGGTGACCTCGCGCGCTCCGGGATCGACCTTCACGACCTTGTTCGAGGCGCGGTACTCGATGTTCGGGTACGCCTGCCAGGCCGCGCGGAACAGGGCGGTCTTGGAGACGATGTTCTGGTTGGCGTCGAGCACGATCAGCTTGGCCCTGGGCTTGTTGTTCTTGAGGTACCAGGCCACCTGGCAGATGCGCTCGTAAGGCCCGGGCGGGCAACGGTACGCGACCGGCGGCACCGTCAGCACGAAGACGCCGCCGTCGGGCATCGCGCGGAGCTGCCGGGCGAGCTCGACCGTCTGCGGTCCGGCCTTCCACGCGTGCAGGACCTTGTCGCCGGCGGCCTGGAGCCCCTCGACCTGGTCCACGAGGAAGTCGACCCCGGGGGCGACGATCAGCCGGTCGTACGTGAGCGTCCCGTCGCCCACGCGGACGCGGCGGGCGTCGGGCTCGATCGCGGTGGCGGCCTCGTGCCGGACCTTGACGCCGTACTCGCGCAGGCCGCCGTAGCCGAAGGTGAGCTGGCCGATGCCGCGGACGCCGCTGAGCACCAGGTTGCTGAACGGGCACGAGACGAACTTGCGGTTGGGCTCGAGCAGCACCACGTCGATCGTGGGATCGGCGAGCCGGACATACTTGGCGGCGGTGGCACCACCCCAGCCGCCGCCGACGACGACGACGCGACGCTGGCTGGTGGGCGCGGTCTCGCCGCGAAACAGCGCGCAGCCGGGCAGGCCCGCCACCGCGAGCGCCCCGGCGCCCGTTCCCGATGCTCTCAGGAACTCCCTGCGCGTCATTCGTGTCATCGACCGTGTCCTCCTCGTGAACGCCGTCGGTAAAATAGCAGAGTCGTGCGCGCCGCGTCTCAATCCAGCGCGCTGAGCGCGCGCGAGTCCTCGTTCCACGTCGCGGCCAGCGCCCACGCGGCCAGCACGGCCAGCGTGAGCACGAGGGCGGCCCCCCAGCCGACGACCGATGGCAGGAAGACCGCCCAGCCGAGCTTGCCGAGCGCCCCGGCCTGCACGAGCGCCAGTCGCGCGAGCGAGGCGCCGAGCGCGAAGCCGGCCAGCGCCACCCACAGCTTGACCTGCCCCTCGCCCGCCCGCCAGATCGAGCCGGCGCCGCAGCCGCCGGCGAGCGTCATGCCGACGCCGAAGAGGGTGCCGCCGAGCAGCGCACCGAGCCCGGCACCGGCGAACACCCAGTCGCCCCGGTCCTTGAGGTCGGTGAATTTCAGGATGGCGAAGCCGAGCGTGCTCACCGCCAGGGCGAGCGCGGCCGCGCGCGTGTGCTCGCCGTCGCCGGTCATGAACGGCTCGCGGAACGCGCGCACGAGACAGAAGCGCGAGCGCTGGAAGATCACGCCGAACGCCACGCCGAACAGCAGGAACACGCCCTGGGCGTGATAGCCGCCACGGGCGTAGACGAACGGGAGCGCGACGAGGACAAGGATCACCAGGAGGCCGACCAGCGGCTGGCGGCTCGGGGCGTCCGCCGTCGGCGCGCCCCAGACGCGGGCCCGGCCGCTCGACCACGCCGGCCGCCGCTCCATCTCCCACAGCAGGTAGCGCAGCCCGAGGAAGGCGCCGAGCCCGAGCCCCAGCATCATGCCGAAGCCCGAGAGGCTCAGCGCGCTCACCGCGGAGAAGAAGCCACCGATGTTGCACCCGAAGGCGAGCATCGCGCCCATTCCCATGAGGAGCCCGCCGCCGGCCCCCTTCACGAACTCGCCAGGCGGCGGCACCCGGATCGCGAACTCGCGACTGAGCAGCGCCGCCGTGAGCCCGCCGAAGAGCACGCCGAGATTCAGCAGCGACCCCGAGTAGAACCACGGTGCCACGAGGTCGGGACGGTGGGAGAGACCGAGCCCGGTGAGCACCCAGTCGCCCCAGTTGCGCAGCCCGTCGGAGGCGGTCCACGGCCGGTCGAACGCGAAGAGGAACACGTTGACGGTGGCCACGAGGATCGCCGCGCCCCAGACGGGCCACGGACGGCCGAAGACCGCGGCGTACTGCGCCGAGAAGGCGGGGCCGGTCACTGCGCGCGCTGCACGACGAACCTGAACACGCCGCCGACCTGCGACTGCTCGACGATGCGGTGCCCCGTGCGGCGGGCGAAGCCCTCGAGGTCCGCGGGGGCGCCGGGATCGGTGGCGAGAACCTCGAGCAGGCCCCCGAGCGCGACCTCGTCGATCGCCTTCGAGACCTTCATGCTCGGCCACGGGCACGACAGCCCGCGACAGTCCACCACCACGCCGGGCCCGGCCGCCCCGTCGGTCGCGGCCGGGACGGCGGCCCGGTCACGCTGGCGTGTGATTCCGTAGCCGGCCTTGACCCAGGCCGCCATGCCGCCGGTGACGTTGTGGAAGCCGCCGATGCCGTGGCGCTGCAGCGCCCCGATCACCGCGCTCGAGCGCAGGCCGCCGGCGCACAGCACCGCCTTGGGCCGGGAGTCGGGCACCTCGGCCCGGCGCGCGACCGCCTCGAACATCGGCAGGTGCAGGGCGCCGTCGATGTGACCGTCGTCCCACTCCGACGGCTCGCGCACGTCGATGACCACGACGTCGCGGCCCTCCTCGAGCCAGGCCGCGAGGTCGTGCACGGTGATCTGCGGCACGGTCTCCACCGGGAAGCCCTCGCTCCGCCACTCGACCATGCCCCACTGCAGGAAGCCGACGACGTCGTCGACGCCCACCCGCGAGAGCGTCGTCACCGCGCGGTCGACGTCGGAGGGCGCGCCCAGCAGGAGGATCGGCGCGCCGGCCGGGGCCAGGCCCGCCACGCGCTCGGCGAACTGCGGACCGTCGAGCCAGACGTTGATCGCGCCCGGCACGTGCCCCTCGCCGAAGGCGTCGACCTCGCGCAGATCGAGCACGAACGCGCCCTGCGCGATGGCCTCGCGCGCCTCCCGCGCGGAGTACGGCCGGGGCTTGGCGGCGGCGAGCGCGGCCAGCCCCTTGTTCTTGGCGACGATCTTGTCGAACGAGGCCGGCTTGGGCGGGATGCCGTCCATGATGAAGCTGACGAACGCGCGCTTGTCGTCGTAGCGGAAGGCGGGGTTGAAGCGGCGCTCGAAGCCGATGGTCGAGCCGGCCTTGGCCGACATCGCCTTGCCGCACGACGAGCCGGCGCCGTGGGCCGGATAGATCTCGACGAGATCGTCGAGCGGCAGCAGCACACGCCGGAGGCTGTCCCAGATGTCCTCGGCCGCGGTGGCGCCGCCCAGGTCCGGACGGCCGACGGAGCCGACGAAGAGCAGGTCGCCGGTGAGGACGAACCACGGCTCCGCGCTGCGAGCGTGGTCGGTCACGAAGAGGCAGACCGAGTCCGGCGTGTGGCCCGGGGTGTGGGCGACGCGCAGCTCGACGTTGCCGACGCGGACGGTGCCGCCGTCGCGCAGCGCCGCGTGCTCGAAGGCCACACCGGCGGCGGGGTGGACGTGGATGGCGGCCTGCGTGGCCGCGGCCAGGTCACGGTTGCCGGAGATGTGGTCGGCGTGGGTGTGCGTCTCGAGGATGTGGGCGATGCGCAGCCCCTTCTTGCGCGCGAGCCGCAGGTACTCGCCCACGCGGTCCCGCCCGGGGTCGACGACGATCGCGTGCCCCGACTCCCCGCAGCCGATCAGGTAGGACAGGCAGCCGGAGTCCTCGTTGACGATCTGCTGGAAGATCATGAGGGCTCCTATTCTACGCCCGGTGGCCGCCGCCTCAGTGCTTCTCGGCCTTCTCCTTCTCGGTCTTGGCGTCCTTCACGACCTTGTCGGCCAGGAAGGAGGGGACCTCCTCGTAGTGGGAGAACTCCATGGAGTAGCCGCCGCGGCCGCCCGTCATGCTGCGCAGGCTCGACTCGTAGGTGAGCATCTCGGCCATCGGGACCGACGCCCGGACGACGGCGGTCTCGCCGCTCGGCTCCATGCCGGCGATCCGCCCGCGCCGGGAGTTCATGTCGCCGATGATGTCGCCGGCAACCTCGGCCGGCGTCGTGACCTCGACGTTCATGACGGGCTCGAGCAGGATCGGGTGGGCGTCCATGAAGACCTTCTGCAGGCCCATGGACGCGGCGATCTGGAACGCCATGTCCGACGAGTCCACGTCGTGGTAGGAGCCGTCGTAGAGCGTGACCTTGAGATCGACGACGGGGTAGCCGGCGAGGATGCCCTTCTTCATGCAGTCGCGAACGCCCTTCTCCACCGACGGGATGAAGTTGCGCGGCACCGCCCCGCCGAAGATGTCGTCGACGAACTCGAAGCCGGCGCCGCGGACCATGGGCTCCACCCGCAGCCAGGTGTCGCCGTACTGGCCGCGGCCGCCCGTCTGCTTCTTGTACTTGCCCTGTCCCTCCGCCCGCCCCTTCACCGTCTCCTTGTAGGGGATGCGCGGTGGCAGCAGCGTGACGTCGACGTTGTACTTGCGCTTCATGCGCTCGACCGTCATCTCGACGTGCAGGCTGCCGACCCCGGAGATGAGGAGCTGCTTCGTCTCCGGATCGAAGTGGTGGTGGACGGTCGGATCCTCCTCGGCGATGCGGGCGAGCGCGTTGGAGATCTTGTCCTCGTCGCCGCGCGTCTTGGGCTGGACGGCGAAGTTGATCGCCGGCTCCGGGAACGTGATGCGGGGCAGCTCGAAGGGCTGCGCCTCGTCGCCGAGCGTGTCGCCGGTCTGGGTCTCCTTCAGCTTCTGAGCCACGCCGATCTCGCCGGGCCCGAGCGTCTCCACGTTCTTCTGGGTCTTGCCCTGCAGCCACGAGACGTGGCCCATCCGCTCCCGCACGCCGCGCCCGGTGTTGAGCAGTGTGGAGTCGCTGCGCAGCGTGCCCGAGTAGACGCGGAAGAGCGTGAGCTTGCCGATGTGCGGGTCCGACAGCGTCTTGAAGACGAGCGCGCTCACCGGCGCCTTCGCATCGGGCGCGCGCGTCCCGGCCTGCTTGGCCTTGAGGTCGGTACCGCCGACCTCGCCGCGGTCGGCCGGCGACGGGAACTCGTGGACGATGAGGTCGAGGAGTGCCTGGCTGCCGATGCCCTTGGGGGCGGCGGCGCACAGCACGGGCACGATCTTACCCTGGCTGATGCCGGCCCGCAGCGCCGTGAGCATCTCCGGCTCGGCCAGCGAGCCCTCCTCGAGGTACTTGGCGAGGAGGTCGTCGTCGGTCTCGGCCGCGGCCTCCACGAGCTTCTCGCGCCACTCCTTCACGCGGTCGGCCGCCTCCGCCGGGATGGCGGCCTCGCTGACCTTGCCGTCGGCGAACAGGGTCGCGCGCTGGGTCACCAGGTCGACGAAGCCGCGGAAGCCGCTCTCCTCGCCGACCGGGATGTGCACCGGCACGATGCGACCCTTGAGCCGGCGGCCGAGCGACTCCAGCGTGCGGAAGAAGTCCGACCGCTCGCGGTCGAGCCGGTTGACGACGACGGCGCGCGGCAGCTCGAACTCGCTCGCGAACTTCCAGACCTTCTCGGTCTGCACCTGCACGCCGGCCACCGCGTCCACGACCACCACGGCCGCCTCCACCACCCGCAGCCCCGCCCGGGCGTCCGCGATGAAGTCGCCGTAGCCCGGCGTGTCGACGAAGTTGATGTGGTGGCCCTTGTAGTCGCAGTGGGCGATCGCGGTGTTGATCGAGATCTTGCGCTTGACCTCGTCGGGATCGAAGTCGGTCGTGGTGGTACCGTCGTCGACCCGGCCCAGCCGGGTCACCGCGCCGGCCGCGAACAGCATCGCCTCGACCAGCGAGGTTTTGCCCACGCCCCCGTGACCGACGATACCGACGTTGCGGATCTTACCGGTCTCGATCGCCATTGACCCGGCCTCCTGGACTGACGATGCGGTGGGCCGAATGCTACCACCGAACGGGAACCGGGTTAAGGGGCGAGCGCGCGCCTGACCTGGGCTCGAATCTCCTCGTCGCCGCCGACGAGATCGACGGGGGTGGGCAGCTCGGGCGGGGCGTACTTGATCCCGGCGCACGTCAGCATCAGGACGACGCGGGCGTTGGGGGCGACCGCCCCCCGCTCCTTCATGGCGATCAGCGCCGCCACCAGGGCCCCGCCCTCGGGCGAGGTCCACATCCCCTCCAGCCGGGCCAGGAGCCGCTGGCCCTCGGTGAGCGCGCGCTCGCTCACGGCCACGGCGTCCCCGCCCGAGTCGCGCAGGATTTTGAGCATCTGGCGGCCGGCGAACGGCGACGGCACGCGCAGGCCGGGCGCGTCGGTGACGGCCGGGTTCTCCCACGGGACCGTGTTGTCGGCGCCCTCGTGGAAGGCCTTGACCACGGGGGCGCAGCCGTCGCCCTGCACCGCGACGAAGCGCGTGCGGCCGGTGACCCAGCCCAGCGCCCGCAGCTCGTCGAACGCCTTCGGGATGCCGACGAGGCCCGTGCCGCCGCCGGTGGGATAGAAGAGGACGTCGGGAAGCGTCCAGCCGAGCTGCTCGGCCAGCTCGAGCCCCATCGTCTTCTTGCCCTCCAGCCGGTAGGGCTCCTTGAGCGTGGACAGGTCGAACCACCCGAGCTCGGGTGCGACCCGGGCCACCACGCGGCCGGCCGTCGCGATGGTGCCGTCGATCGTGAAGACCGCCGCGCCCGCGATCGCCGCCTCGGCGATCGCGGCGGGCGGGGTGGCGCGGGGCACGATGACCGCGCACGGCAGGCCGCACGCCGCCGCGTACACCGCGGCGGCGCCGCCCGCGTTCCCCGCCGAGGGGAGGATGACACCCCGCGCCCCGAGCGTGCGCGCCTTCGTGACCGCCATGCCGAGGCCGCGCGCCTTGAACGAGCCGGTCGGGTTCTGCCCCTCGTCCTTGCCCCACAGGTGACGGAGCCCGAGGTGGGCGGCCAGACGCGGCAGCGGCAGCAGCGGCGTGCCGCCCTCCCCGAGCGTCACCGGCGCCTCACCGTCGTCGAGCGGGGTCAGCTCGCGGAAGCGGTACATCCCCGCCGGCCGCGGCCGGAGCGCCTCCTTCGTCACCGATGCCTTCACGCGCTCGAGGTCGTAGCGCACGGCCAGCATCTGACCGCACTGCGTACAGACCGTGAGCGGCTGCTTGGCGTCGTGACGATGACCGCAGACCGTGCACTCGACGTGACTGACAAAGCTCATGCGCGGGAATCCGTGGGCGCGGCGACCTTGTTCGTCAGCACGCCGATCCGCTCGACCTCGGCCTCCATCTTGTCGCCGGCCTTCAGGAACTTGCCGAGCGCGGCGCCGACGCCCTCGGGCGTGCCGGTGGCGATGACGTCGCCCGGCAGCACCGTGAAGCCCTGGGAGAGGACGGCGATGCACTCGTCGACCGGGAAGATCATCTTGGAGGTGTGGCTCGACTGGCGGGTCTCGCCGTTGATCCGCATGGCCACGCTCAGCGCCTGCGGGTCGGGGATCTCGTCGGCGGTGACGAGCACCGGGCCCATCGGGCAGAAGGTGTCCATCGACTTGCCCTTGAACCACTGCCCGTGGCGCTTCTGGAGGTCGCGGGCGGTCACGTCGTTGATGATCGTGTAGCCGAAGACGTGCGCGAGCGCCTGCTCGCGCGGGATGTCGCGCCCGGCGGTGCCGATCACGACGGTGAGCTCGACCTCGTAGTCGAGCTCCTTCGTTGCCGCGTGGTGGATGACCTTCGCCCCCGGCGCCACGACGGTCTCAGGCGCCTTCGTGAAGTACACGGGATGCGGCGGCGCCTCGGCGCCCCGCTCGGCGGCGTGCTCCTTGTAGTTGCGCCCCAGGCAGAAGACGTTGCGCGCCGGGCGCGGGATCGGCGCCTCCAGACGCACCTTGGCCGCCGGTGCGCCGAGCTTGCGCTCGACGAGCGCGGCGACGCCGTCGCGCTTGATCATGGCCTCGCCGTGGCCGAGCGCCTCGCGGGCCAGGCCGAGCGCGTCGGCGCCGCCCTGGATCAGCTCCAGCATCGTCTTGGGGAAGCCGCGCCCCCGGCGCACCGTGCCGCGCTCCTTCGCCAGGTCGGCCGCGAGCGCGCCCAGCTCCAGCACGGCGTCGTCGACGAGCGCGCCGACCCGGGGCTTGGAGGATCCCTTGCGGTAGGTCACCAGACGCATACGCTCACCGTCCCTTCAGCAGCACGACGAGAACGCGTGCCGGCTTCTTGGATTCGTTCACCGAGTAGTGCACGACGCCCCGCGGCGCCCACTCGACCTCGCCCCGCCGGACGACGTTCTTCCCCTTCCCCTTCGTCACCACCGCGAACTCCCCCTCGATCACATACGCGAACTCGTCCACCGGCGCCTCATGCTCCTCCCCCCGAAACCCCGGCGGAAACACAAACTCCACCACCATGACCCGCTCATTGTCGATCAACCGCTTCTCTTCGACCTGCGCCGAGGGTGCCGGGACGGGAGCGATGACCATCGCCAAGAGGACGAGCGTGAGTAGCGTCGGGGCGGGAAGCACGTGCTTCAACGGCATGACCTCCTCGCGGATTGTACGTCCACGTTCGAGCGCCGGCTTCGCCGGCGCGATCCTGTCCTGGGGGAGGCAGGGAGGAGCGCGGCGTCAGCCGCGCGACGACCGCCGGAAGGGGGGCAAAGCCCCCCTCCGGGTCAGATCGATCGCCGCATCGCCGTCCGCTCCGGCAGCGTGAGGCCGCGGTCGCGGGCGGTCTGCGTCAGCTCCTGGGGCAGCGCGAACCGCACGTCCTCCTCGACCACGTGGACCTCGCGGACCTTCACGCCCTCGGTGCGCAGCGTCGCCACCGCCTGCGATACCAGGATTTCGGGCGTGGAGGCTCCGGCCGTGATGCCGACGCGCGCCGCGCCCTGCAGCCACTCGGGTCGGATGTCGCCCACGTCGTTGATCAGGTAGGCCTGGGTGCCGGCGGTCTGCGCGACCTCGACCAGCCGCTTGGCGTTCGAGCTGTTGGCGGCGCCGATCACCAGCAGCACGTCGACGTCGTCGACCAGCCGCTTCACCGCGGTCTGGCGGTTCTGCGTCGCATAGCAGATGTCGTCGCGCGAGGGGCCGACGATCTTGGGGAACTTCCGACGCAGGGCCTCGATGACGTCGCGGGTGTCGTCCACCGACAGCGTGGTCTGCGTGAGGTAGGCGACCTTGTCGGGGTCGGGCAGCTCGAGCCGCTCGACCTCCTCCACGCTGTCCACCACCACGATGCGCTCGGGGGCCTCGCCCAGCGTACCGATGACCTCGTCGTGGTCCTCGTGGCCGATGAGGATGATCGAGTAGCCCTCGCGGGCGTAGCGGATCGCCTCGAGGTGCACCTTGGTCACCAGCGGGCACGTCGCGTCGATGACGCGCAGCCCCCGCCGGCGGGCCTCCTCGCGCACCGCCGGCGAGATGCCGTGCGCGCTGAAGATCACGGTGGCGTCGTCCGGCACCTCGTCGAGCTCGTCCACGAAGATGGCGCCCTTCTGACGCAGCGTCTCCACCACGAGGCGGTTGTGCACGATCTCGCGGCGGACGTAGACCGGCGGCGGACACACCGACAGCGCGACCTCGACGATGTCGATGGCGCGCTCGACGCCCGCGCAGAACCCGCGCGGGCCGGCGAGGAGAATCTCGGAGATCGGGGCCTTCATGCAACCCTCACTTGAAAAAGAAGGATACGCCGACCACGCCGGTGTGCGCCTCGAAACCGCGGTTCGGCTCCTTGGTGTTGCCGTTGGAGACGTGCGTCCAGCGGTAGCCCGCGTAGAGCGCCGCCCGGTCGGTGATGAAGAAGGACGCACCGGCGCCGGCCCACACCAGGAACGTGAAGTCCGAGTCTATCTCGGGGATCCGCAAATCGGTCCCGCCGGCGAAGCCCGCCAACTCCGCGTAGGGCACGAAGCGTCCCAGCGACAGGAAGTGGTACCGCCCGGTGACGCCGAGGCCGGCGAAGAAGGCGTCCTTCGGCTCGAGGTAGCGCTGGTAGAGGGGCTCGAGACCGACCTCGAAGGCGCCGAAGAGCGGGCCCGGGCCGGCCGGCGCGAACGGCAGCCATCCGAAGCGGACGCCGGCGTTCACGAACTCGACGTCCGAGAATTCGGTCATGTGCTCGACGTTGGCCTGCTGCCCATAGGCGAACTCGGGCGAGATGACGAACGCGCCCTTGTGGAACGCCGCGACGGGCTCGAACGCGTACGCCGACGAGGCCGCCAGCACGACGAGGAGCGCGGCGAGACCGCCGGTCAGGTGATACGTCATGGCTCGATCAACACCTTCAGGGCCTCACCAGTCGCCATCAGCTCTAGCGCCTCGCGGACTCCGCCGAGGTCCCTGCGATGGGTGATGAGGGCCTCGGGCTCGACGGCGTTGGTCTCGAGCAGCTCCACCGCGCGCCGGATGAGGTCAGGCGTGTGATGGAACGCCCCGAGGAGGGTCAACTCCTCGTAGTGCGCCCGTCGCGTATCCACGCTGACCGTCGTACCAGGCGCACATCCACCAAAGAATACCACGCAGCCTCCGCGCCCCACCGCATCCATGGCCTGGCCCCAGACCTCCGGCCGGCCGGTCGCGTCGATGGTGACCTCCGCACCGCGCCCCGCGGTGGCCGCCCGCACGGCGGTCACGACGTCGTCCGTGGCGGTGGCGTCGAGGACCTCGGCGAGGCCGAGGCGGCGCACGCGCTCCAGGCGCCAGCCCCGCTTGCCGACCATGATCACCCGCGCCTTGCGGGCAGCCGCGACCATCGCGAGCAGGCAGCCGAGCGGCCCGTGGCCGAAGACCACGACGGTCTGGCCGCCCTCCACCCGCGCGCGCTCGACGCCGCCCAGTGCGCAGGCCAGCGGCTCGGCGAAGGCCGCACGCGCGGCGGCGGTCGCCGGCTGCAGGCGGACGAGGTTGGCGTCGACGAGGCGCGGCGGCAGCGCGATGAACTCGCCGTAGGCGCCGTTGACGAAGAGCAGGTCCTCGCAGAGGTTCGGTCGGCCGGCGCGGCAGAGCGGACACACCCGGCAGGGCGCCGAGTTGGCGGCGACGGCGTGGTCGCCCTCGCGCACGCTCCGCACACCGGCGCCGACCGCCGCCACGCGCCCCGCGAACTCGTGCCCGAACACGGTCGGCACGTGCGGGATCATCACGGGGTGGCCCCGCCGCAGCGTCTTGACGTCGGTGCCGCACGTGAGCGCGGCGTCCACGCGCAGGACGATCTCCCCGGGGCCGGGCGTGGGCACGGGCACCCGCTCGTCGCGGAGGTCGCCCGGGCCGTGGAACACCATCGCGCGCATGGTGCTCATGGGGTCACATACACCTTCAGCGCCTCGCGGCGGCGCATCAGATCGACCCCCTCGGCCAGCCGCGCCAGCGGCAGGCGATGGCTGATCAGCCGGTCGACCTCGATCTTGCCGGCCGCGAGCAGCCAGAAGGCGCGCGCCAGCGTCGCCGGCGACGACGAGTACGTCGACGTGATCGTCAGCTCGCGATGGTAGAGCGTGGCCAGCGGGAGCGGGAGGCCGTCGCCGGGGCCACCGGCGAACACGTGCAGGCTGCCGCCGTCCCGCACGACCCCGGCCGCCCACGGCAGCACCTCGGCGCCGCCGCCGGTGACGATCACGTGATCGGCGCCGCGACCGTCGCTCGCCTCGCGCGCGGCGGCGTCGACGGTGGCGGCGTCGCCGGCCGCGCGGGCGCCGAGGTCGCGCGCCAGCGTCGTGCGCGCGGCGAGCGGGTCGACGCCGATCACGGTCGCGCCGGCCCGGCGCGCGAGCTGCACGAAGAGACAGCCGATCGACCCCAGGCCCACCACCACGACGGTGTCGCCCGGCTCCACGCGCGCGCGATCGACGGCGCGCACGCAGCACGCCAGGGGCTCGACGAACGACGCCTCCTCGTCCGTGAGGTGGTCGGGGATGCGGAAGGTCGCGTGGCGCACGTTCGCGGGCGGCACGCGCACGTACTCCGCGAAGCCGCCCGGATCGAGGTTCGACGTCTTGAACGCCCGGCACATCGACTCGCTCCCGCGCCGGCAGTAGTGACACGTCCCGCACGGCACGTGATGGGCGACCACGACGCGGTCCCCGACGCCGAAGCCCGTCGCGCCCGGCCCTGCCTCGACGACATCGCCGACGACCTCGTGGCCGAGGACGGCCGGCGGCCGCGCCTCGGACGCCACGATCTTGGCGATGTCGGAGCCGCACAGCCCGCACCCACGCACGCGCACGAGCAGCTCGCCGACACCCACGGACGGCCGCGGCCAGTCGGCGGGCACGATCTGGCCCGGCCCCTGAAGGACGGCGGCCCTCACGCGGCGCTCCGGTCGCGCCGCAGCCGCGCCGCGGCCCAGCGCCGGAGTGCGATGGCGACCTTGCGCCGGGCCGGCAGCGTGATCCGCTCGCCGAAGACCTGGAACCGCCGGGCGACGATCTCCTCGAGCAGCGCGTGGTAGATCGCGCCCATGATCTCGGCCGCCACCAGGGAGCGCGCGTCGACGACCGGGTAGGCCTTGGCGGCGGCCGCGTAGAACTGGCGCGCGCGGGCGGCCTGGTGCTCCATCAGGCGCACGAAGCGCTCGTCGTGACGGCCGGCCACGAGGTCGGCCTCGCGCACGCCGAACGTCTCGAGGTCCTCCTGCGGCACGTAGACGCGGCCGTCGCGGGCGTCGGCGCCGACGTCGCGCAGGATGTTGGTGAGCTGCAGCGCGGTGCCGAGGTGGACGGCGTACTCGCGCGCGCGGGGGTCGGTGTAGCCGAAGATCTCGATGCAGCAGAGCCCCACCGCCGAGGCCACCCGGTAGCAGTACGGGTAGAGGTCCTCGGCCGTCGCGAACCGCACGCGCTCGAGGTCCATCTCGCAGCCCTCGATGATCGCCTCCAGCGCGGCGCGCGGGATCGGATAGGCGCGCACGGCGGCGGCGAGCTGGCGCGCGATCGGGTGCTCGGGCGGCGGCCCCGGCTCGAAGCAGCGCGCCACGTCCACCCGCCAGCGGGCGAGGCCGGCGCGCTGGGCGGCGCGATCGTGCCCGACGTCGGCGACGTCGTCGACGGTGCGGCAGAAGGCGTAGACGGCGTAGAGCGCGTCGCGTCGGGCCCGGGGCAGCGTGAGGAACGCGTAGTAGAAATTCGAGCGGCTGCGCCGCGTGAGCGTGGCGCTCAGGCTGCCGAGGCTCATGCCAGCGCCGCGCGCCGCGAGCGCGCGTAGCCGTGAGCCTCGAACCACGCGACCGCGTCGCCCAGTGCCGTCCGTACGTCGGTCTGGGGCAGCCCCAGCTCGCGCACGGCCTTGGCCGGGCTGAAGTACATCCGCTTGCGTGCCATCCGCACCGCCGTCAGGGGCACCAGCGGCGGCCGTCGGGTGAGCTTCGAGACGCCCTCGAAGCACGCCGCCCCCATCCAGGCCACCGCGTACGGCACCCGGAAGCGCGGCGGGCGCCGGCCGGTGATCTCGGCCAGGATGCCGAACAGCTCGGCCAGCGAGAGGTCGCGGTGGCCGAGGATGTAGCGCTCGCCGATCCTCCCCCGCTCGGCGGCGAGCAGGTGGCCACGGGCGACGTCGCGCACGTGGACGACGTTGAGCCCGGTGTCCACGCTGGCCACCATCCGGCCGCGCATGAAGTCGACGACCATCTGCCCGGTCGGCGTGGGCTTGACGTCCCACGGCCCGACCGGCGCCGAGGGGTTCACCACGACCACCGGCAGGCCACGGCGGGCCAGCTCCAGCGCGACCTGCTCGCCGAGATACTTGGAGCGCTTGTAGTGCCCGACCATGTCGGCCAGGCTCACCGGCGTGTCCTCGGTGCCCGGGCGGCCGTCCTTCGGGATGCCGAGGGCGCCGACGCTCGAGGTGTGGACGATCCGCCGCACGCCCGCCTCGCCCGCCGCCTCCAGCACCGTCCGTGTGGCGTCGACGTTGGTGCGGTAGAGCGTGGTCGGATCGGGCGTCCACAGCCGGTAGTCGGCGGCCACGTGGTAGACGGTCTGGACACCGCTGACGGCCCGCCGGACGGAGGCGGGATCGAGCAGGTCGCCCTCGGAGAACTCGACCTTCACGCCCTCCAGCGCGCGCCGGTCGCCGCCGGCCCGCGCGAGGACTCGCATGGTGGCCCCGGCCGCCGTCAGCTCACGCACGACGTTGGCGCCGATGAATCCGGTACCGCCGGTGACGAGGGCGTCCATGGGATCGAAGCCTTTAGCTCGGGTGGAGACGTGGATGGGCCGTCATAGAAGGGGGTGGATCCGACACGCCCGATTGAATCGTTGGACATCGCACCTGAAGCACTCCAGTGCGGGCTGAGCCGATTCCGTACATATAGGCTTCGTTCATACCGTTCTCGCCAGTGTACCGAGAGTCGCGGCGACCGTCTTGAGGGCGGCGGTGGTGCCGTGGCGGAGGGCGACGGCGTCGGCGAGGGCACGGGGCCGGGCGAGCATGGTGGTCACCGCGCGCATCGGCCGCACGCGACCGTCGTCCTGCACGACGCGCGCGAGGTCGGCCGGGATGCCGCGTCCGGCGGGATCCGACACGCCACGCACGACCAGCCCCGGCACGCCCCGCGCGGCGGCCCAGTCCAGGATGGCCGCGGACTCCATGTCGACCGCGAGGGCGCCGGTCTCGAGCCAGCAGCGCGACTTGGCCGCGGCGTCCTCGAGCACGCGGTCCGTGGTGAAGAGGGTCCCATGGCGGCGGGGGCCGCCGACGGACGCGGTCTCGCGTCGTCGGCCGTCCGGGCCGAGCACAGCCTCGGGCACCACGAGCGCCCCGACGGCGAGCTCCGGAGCCAGCGCACCACAGACGCCGGCGGACACGACCAGCGTCGGAGCGGCGGCGGCCTCGGCGCGTGTCGCGAGGTGGCAGGCGCCGATCCCGACCGCGACGATCTCGAGCGCGCCGCCGGAGAACTGGGCCCAGGGGCGAGCCGCCGGCGCCAGGCCCAGGTGGCGGGCGAGGCCCCGCGCTTCCAGGTCGACGGCGGTGAGGACCAGCAGGCGGGTCACGCCCGGCCGCTCAGCTATCCGCAGCTGCCTTGGTCGCCTGCCGTCGTTGGAGCCACGCAGCGTACGAGTTGCCCGCCGCCGTGTCCTTGCCGGTGAACCGGATCGCGCGGATCCGCGCGTAGGGGATGGTGGCGGGGGTGTCGTGCCCGACCTCGAACATCTGCACGAACGGCTCGGCGACCTCGCGATCGCGGTTGAACAGATAGCCCGCCATCTGCCGGCCATCATCGAGGTCGAGGGTGACGTCCCCGCGATAGTCGAAGGCGTGATCCACGGCCGCGGCCAGGGTGGCCGCGTCGGAGATCTCCGGCGCCCAGCCCTCGAGGCTCTTCTCGTCGTCGCTCATGGTCAGAGACGACCGGTGACCGTCGCCACGACGGTGTCCCGGAATCCGCGCCAGGAGCTGAAAGTCGCGTCGACGGCGGAGGGCTCGTGACCGCAATGAACCATGCAGTCACGGCACTTTTCGTTGCCGCTGCTGCGACCGTACTTCTTCCAGTCCGTCGTCTCCAAGAGCTCCTTGAAGGAGGACGCGTAGCCTTCCTGCAGCAGGTAGCAGGGGCGCTGCCAGCCGAACATGTTGTAGGTGGGGTTCCCCCACGGCGTGCACTCGAAGTCCCGCCCGCCCATGAGGAACTGCAGGAACAGCGGCGACTGGTTGAACTTCCAGCGCCGCTTGGCGCCGCTGAGCATGCGCCGGAACAGATCGTTGGACCGCTGCCGCCGCAGGAAGTGCTCCTGGTCCGGCGCCTTGGCGTAGCTGTACCCGGGCGAGATCATCATGCCCTCCACGCCCAGGTCCATCATCTCGTCGAAGAACGTCCGCATCCGGAGGGGATCGGCGCCGTCGAACAGGGTCGTGTTGGTCGTCACCCGGAAGCCGCGCTTGAGGGCGGCCCGGATCCCCTGCACCGCCTGGTCGAAGACCCCCTCGCGGCACACCGCCTCGTCGTGCTCTTCCCGCAGGCCGTCCATGTGGACGCTGAAGGACAGGTACTTGGACGGCTCGAACAGACCCTCTTCGAGCTTTTTCTCAAGGAGGATCGCGTTCGTGCACAGGTACACGTACTTGCGCCGCGCGACGAGCTCGCGAACCAGCTGGCCGATCTCGGGATACATGAGCGGCTCGCCGCCGGGAATCGACACCATCGGCGCACCGCACTCCTCGACCGCCGCCAGGCACTGCTCGACGGTGAGATGTTTCTTGAGGATGTGGCCCGGGTACTGAATCTTGCCACAGCCCGCGCAGGCCAGGTTGCACCGGAACAGCGGCTCCAGCATCAGCACCAGGGGGTAGCGCTTGTTCCTCCGGAGCTTCTGACCGAGGACGTAAGTGGCCACGGTCCACATCTGGGAGATCGGGACACTCATGCGCGCTGCTTCTCCAGACCCAGCCGGGTGGCGGGTCGCAGTCCCACGTTCCAGAGGATTACCACCGTCACCACATGGACAACCACGCCGATCGCGAGCAACAACCACTCTCCGATCCAACCCGTGACGGCCAGGTTGAAGCCGAGCACGGCGTAGTATAACGCTATCCCCGGCCCGCATTGCCTTCCATAGTGGTCTTTTGCATCATCGTCGCCACCGGTTAGACCAAGGCCCGGCGACAATCGGCTCTCCCACCAGAGATAGCCGCCGACGCTCAGCACGCCGACCAGCAGCCACCCGGCGAAGTTCGAGAGCGGGACACCGAAGTACACACCCTCCTCCGCGTAGTAGAAGATGCGTCCGAGGAACCATTGGTCACCCCGGACCGCAATTGGATCGATCACCACGTCGAGGAGCATCATCAAGACACCCGAGGCCAGCGCGACGCCCATCGGCGATGGGCGCCGGCTCCGCAACGCGCCCCGGGCGAGGCAGAACGATGCATAGGCCAGGAAGGTGAAGGACAGGCAGTCCATGAACGGCACGTTCGCGATGAACAGCTCCTGGCCCCGGGTGTCGCCGGTGTAATGGTACAGGCCGAAGGGAATCCCGATCCGGGTCGACAGGAACTCGGAGAACCATGCCAGCGGACCGACCCAGGCCCCGAACAGCAGCGTCCGACGCCAGCCGAGGTCTCGCGCGCCGGCCACGAGGTACGCCGCCAGGAACCCAAAGACGTAGGGCCGCAGCACAAAGGTGCCGATCAGGAGATCCATGTGTATAGTCAGGTGGTCCGGGCCGAGTGTGCATGTTACCATTTGCGCTCGTGACGGCCGTTCAGGACGCCATTTCCCGCTCGCAGGAGTTGCTCCTCTCCCTCCAGGCGCCCGACGGGCACTGGGTCGGCGAGCTGGAGGCCGATCGCGCGCTCACGGCCGAGTACCTCCTGATGTGTCACCTCATCGACCGCGTCGATCGCAGCGTCGAGCAGCGCGCGGTGCGGTACTTCCGTCGCCGGCAGAACGCCGACGGCGGTTGGAGCCTCTTCGAGGGCGGCCCGTCCGACCTGTCGGCGACGATCAAGATCTACTTCGCGATGAAGATGGCCGGCGTGGCCACGATCGACCCCGCCATGGCCGCCGCGCGCGAGCGGATCCACGCGATGGGCGGGCCGGCCAAGGCGAACGTCTTCGCCAAGATCCAGCTGGCGATGTTCGGTGAGTACGACTGGAACGGCGTGCCGACCATGCCGGCCGAGATCATGCTGCTACCGCCGCCGTTCTTCCTCTTCAACATCTACGAGGTTTCGTACTGGTCGCGGTGCGTGATCGTCCCGCTGCTCGTCATCATGGACCGCAAGCCGATCAAATGGCTGCCGCCCCACCAGTCGCTCGACGAGCTGTGGCCGATCCCCCGTGAGCAGACGAGCCTGCGCTTCCCGCGCGTGCCCGAGCCGTTCTCGTGGCGCGGCCTCTTCTGGAAGAGCTTCTTCATCGGCGTGGACGACGGGCTCAAGATCTGGGAGCGCTTCTCGCCCCGGGCGTTGCGCAAGCGAGCGATCGAGGCGGCGCGGCTGTGGCTGGAGGAGCGGCTGGCCGTGCCCGGCGGGCTGGGCGGCATCTATCCCGCGATGGCCAACTCCGTCCTGGCGCTGCGGCTGCTGAACTATCCCGACGACCATCCGCTCATCCTCGGCCAGCTGAAGGAGATCGAGGCGCTCGCCATCGAGCGGGACGACGAGTTCTACCTGCAGCCGTGCGTGTCGCCGGTCTGGGACACGTCGCTGGCCGTCAACGCGCTGGTCGAGAGCGACCTGCCGGCGAATCACCCCGCCCTGGTACGCAGCGTGGAGTGGATGCTCACCAAGCAGGTCGCGCTGCCCGGCGACTGGCAGGTGAAGCGGCCCCACGTGCAGCCGGGCGGCTGGGCCTTCCAGTACGACAACCCCTTCTATCCGGACCTCGACGACACCGCGATGGTCCTGATGGCGCTGGAGAAGGTGAAGGGCGTCGACCCCGACCGCACCCGGCTGGCCAAGGAGCAGGGGCTCGGCTGGTTCCTCGGCATGCAGAACCAGGACGGCGGCTGGGCGTCGTTCGACGCCGACAACAACCGGCTCTACCTGAACAACATCCCCTTCGCCGACCACGGCGCGCTGCTCGACCCCGCGACCGAGGACCTGACGGGGCGCGGCCTGGAGCTGCTGGGCACGCTCGGCTACGGTCTCGACTTCGAGCCGGCCGACCGGGCGCTCGACTTCATCCGCCACAGCCAGCGCCACGACGGTCCGTGGTACGGGCGCTGGGGCGTGAACTACATCTACGGGACCTGGTCGGTGCTGCGCGGGCTCGGCGCCATGGGCGTCGACCCCCGCCACGAGTACGTGCAGCGCGCGGTCCGGTGGCTCGTGCGCCGACAGAACGCCGACGGCGGCTGGGGCGAGACGTGCGAGAGCTACACGAAGCCCGAGCTGGCGGGGCGCGGCGTGTCGATCCCGAGCCAGACCGCGTGGGCCCTGCTGGCGCTGTTCGCCGTCGGACACACGTCGGGACAGGCGGTCGAGAACGGCATCGCGTACCTGTTGCGCACGCAGCTCCCCGACGGCTCCTGGGAGGACACGCTCTGGAACGGGACCGGCTTTCCGCGGGTCTTCTACCTCAAGTACCATCTGTACGCGAGGTACTTCCCGCTCTGGGCTCTCGGCGTCTACCGCCGCGCGCATGCATGACTGACCCCCCACTCGCACCGGCGCTGCGGCCCCTCGAGGGCCTCGGCCGGTGGGTCATCGGGATCGTCGAGTCGCTCGGTCGCTTCGGCAGCTTCCTGGGACAGGCGGTCGCCACGATGGTCACGCCCCCGTTCAAGCTGTGGGTCCTGATCGGGCGCATCCACTACATCGGCTTCCGCTCGCTCCTCATCATCCTCCTCACCGGCGCATTCACGGGGATGGTGCTCGGACTGCAGATCTTCTTCACCCTGTCCCGGTTCGGGTCCGAGGCGTTCCTGGGGCCCGCCGTCGCGCTCACCCTCATCCGGGAGCTCGGGCCGGTCCTGGGCGCCCTCATGGTGACGGGCCGCGCGGGGTCGGCGCTCACCGCCGAGCTCGGCATCATGCGGATCACCGAGCAGATCGACGCGCTCACCGTCATGGCGCTGTCGCCCATGCGCTACCTGGTGGCGCCCTCCATCCTGGCCGGCCTCATCACCTTCCCGCTCATGACGGCCCTCTTCGACGTCGTCGGCATCCTCGGCGGCTACCTGGTCGGCGTGAAGCTGCTGGGGCTCAGCGAGGGCACGTACTTCGGCGAGATGCAGACGTTCGTCGACATGGGCGACGTGATGACGGGCTTCTGGAAGTCGCTCTCGTTCGGGGTCATCGTCACCTGGGTCTGCACCTACAAGGGATTCCACGTCTCCCACGGCGCCGAGGGCGTGGCGCGGGCGACCACCCAGGCCGTCGTGCTCTCGTCGGTGCTGATCCTCGTGTGGGACTACTTCCTGGGGTCCGTTCTGCCTTGATCGACGAATGATTAAGGTGACCGGCCTTCGGAAGTCCTTCCATGGCCAGACGGTGCTCAACGGGATCGACCTCGAGGTGCCGGACGGCTCGATCACGATCATCATCGGCCGTAGCGGCGAGGGGAAGTCGGTCTTCCTCAAGCACCTGCTGGGGCTCCTGCGGCCCGACGGCGGGCGCATCGAGGTCGGCGGCGTGGACTTCACCCGCCTGCGGGGCCGCGCGCTCGACGAGGTCCGCAAGCGCTACGGGGTCGTCTTCCAGGGCGGCGCCCTGTTCGACTCGATGACGTGTCGCGACAACGTGGCCTTCCCGTTGCGAGAGAAGTTCAGGATCTCCGAGGCCAAGGTGCGCCGCCGGGTCGACATCGCGCTCGAGCGGGTCGGGCTGGCGGGCATCGGCAACAAGTACCCGGAGGAGGTCTCGGGCGGAATGCGCAAGCGCGTGGCGATTGCCCGGGCGCTCGTCACCGAGCCCGAGATCGTCTTCTTCGACGAGCCGACGACCGGCCTCGACCCGGTCCTCGTCAACACGATCCATCGCCTGATCCTGGAGCTCCACCGGCGCTCGAAGTTCACGGCGGTGATGGTCAGCCACGAGATCCCGGAGATCTTCGAGATCGCGGACCGGGTGGGTATGCTGCACCAGGGACGGATCGTGGAGCAGGGACCGCCGGCCGCCATCCAGGAGTCGGCGAACCCGATCGTCCAGCAGTTCATCCGGGGTGAACCCGACCCCGGGGCGTGAGCGTTTTCAGAGGGAGGAGCGACGATGGATCGGCGCGTCAACGTCGCCGTGGGGCTGTTCCTGGTCCTCGGCATCTTGGCATTGGGGTACCTTTCGATTAAACTCGGCCGGGTCTCGTTCCTCGGCGGTGGTGGCTACCCCGTGATCGTCGAGTTCCCCTCCGTCGGGGGCCTCAAGGCCGGGTCCTCCGTCGAGATCGCCGGCGTCGAGATTGGCCGCGTCGAGTCGATCGGGCTCGCCGATTACCAGGCGCGGGTGGTTCTCCGCCTCAACCGCGACGTGCAGTTGCAGGAGGACTCGATCGCGTCGATCAAGACGAAGGGGCTGATCGGTGAGAAGTACGTGCGGATCAGCCCCGGAGGATCCGACAAGGTCATTCCCCCCAATGGGCGGATCCGTGAGGTCGAGGCGCCCGTAGACTTCGAAGAGCTACTGTCCAAGTACATCTTCGGAAAGGTGTAGGAGGTGTCGATGAGGTCGCTGTCTCGCCACGTCGCGCTCGCGCTGGGCCTCCTCCTGAGCGTGGTGACCGTCCTGCCCGCCGCCGCCGGCGCCCCGAGCGACCAGCTGAAGACGCAGATCGATCGGGTCCTCAAGACCCTCGACGACCCCGAGCTCAAGAAGGAGGGCAAGGGCAAGGAGCGACGCGTCGCGGTCCGGCGCATCGCCAACGACATCTTCGACTTCGGCGAGACCGCCCGGCGCTCCCTGGGCCGGCACTGGCAGCCGCGCACGCCCGCCGAGCAGAGCGAGTTCGTGGGCCTCTTCAGCGACCTGCTCGAGCGCTCCTACATCTCCAAGGTGGAGCTGTACGGGGGTGAGAAGATCCAGTACCTGGGCGACAGCATCGAGGGCGACCAGGCCAAGGTGCAGACGAAGCTCGTGACCAAGAGCGGCAGCGAGATCCCCATCGAGTACCGGATGCACCGCAAGGGCGGCGAGCGCTGGCTCGTCTACGACGTCATCATCGAGGGCGTGAGCCTGATCGCCAACTACCGCACCCAGTTCAACAAGATCATCCAGACCTCCTCCTACCAGGAGCTGGTCCGGAAGATGAAGAACAAGCAGGACGAGCAATCGTCGTGAACGCGGTCATCCTCATCGCCGGCGTCGCGCGGCGCCTGGCGCCGCTGACGGACACCACGCACAAGGCACTGCTGCCCGTCGGCGGTCGGCCGGTCCTGACCCGCATGCTCGAGGCGCTGAACGCCGTCGGCATCCGCCAGACGACGCTCGTGCTGGGGCACTGCGCGGACCAGGTCCGGCGGGTCGCGGGCGAGCGCGTGGGACGCATGGCGATCCGCTTCATCCACAACCCGGAGTACACGCGCGGGTCCGCCATCTCGCTGCACGTCGCCCGGCAGTGCCTGCGCGAGCCCACGCTGGTCATGGACGCCGACGTGCTCTTCCCCCGAGAGATCCTGACGCGGCTGCTGGCCCTGCCGGCGCCGAGCGCCCTGCTCGTCGACCGCGGCTTCCAGGACACCGGCGAGGAGGTGAAGATCTACACGCGCGGCGACCGGGTCATCGCGCTCGGCAAGAAGGTCGTGCCCGAGGCGTGGGACGCGGTGGGCGAAGGCGTCGGGTTCCTCAAGTGCGGCGCCGAGGCCGGTCCCGAGCTCGTGCGCTGCCTGGGCCGGGTCATCGAGGAGAGCCACGGGCTCGGCGAGTGGGAGGACGCGCTCCACATGCTGGTGCCGCACCGCCACGTGGGCTGGGCCGACGTCACCGGCCTGCCGTGGACCGAGATCGACTTCGTCGAGGACCTGCGCCGCGCCGAGACGGACGTGCTCCCCCACGTCGCCCAGCTCGACGGGGCGTGATCCGGCAAGCCGCCCTCTACCTCGCCACCGCCGACGACCTCGCCGCCGCCCGGGTGCCGGTGGTCGGCCGGCCGGTCGCCTTCCGTGTGATCGTCGCCGCCGTGCGGGCGGGTGCGCGTCGCGTCGGCGTGCCGGCGGCGCTCCGGACACCGGAGCTCGTGGCCGCGCTCGACTCCTCACCCAGCGCCCGCGCCGCCCTGGTCTGGCTCGACAGCCCCGGTGCTCTGGAGTTCGAGCCGACGCTGCTCGTGCCGGTCGCGGCGCTGGCGCCGCCGTCCGTGCTGCAGGCGATGCTGCAGGCCCCGCCCGGGCGCGTGCTCGCCGACTCGCGCCGCACGGGCGCTCCCCTGCTGACCGTCGAGGCGGCCCAGATCGACGCCCTCGCCGCGACGCTCGCGGCCGGAATCCCCGTTGGCGACGAGCTCGCCAAGCGCGAGCTCACCCCCCTGCCGAGCTGCGGCTGGTTCGTGCGCGTCACGGGCCCCGAGACGGCCGCCGCCGCCGAGAATCGGCTCTGGCGCGAGCTTGGCTCGCCGATCGACACGCGCTTCGACCGCGTCGTACACCGGCGGCTGTCGCGCTGGGTCACCCGCGCCGCCGTCGCGCTCGGCGTCGGGCCCAACGCCATCACCGCGGCCAGCGGCCTGGTCGGGCTCGCCGCCGCGGCAGCCTTCGCCCGGGGCGACGCGCCGTCGCTCATCGGCGGGCTCGCGCTCTACCTCGTCGCAGTCGTGCTCGACCACACCGACGGGGAAGTGGCGCGGCTGTCGCTGACGGAGTCGGCCGTCGGCGAGTGGCTCGACATCGTCGTCGACACGGTCGTGCACACCGCGCTCGTGCTGGCCCTGGGCCTGGCCGCGACGCGCGTCACTGGCGCCGGGCTCGGGGCTGGCGTGGTCGCCGCCCTCGGCGTGGTCGCCAGCGCCATGGTCGGCAAGGTGTGGCCGCCGGCGCCTTCGAGCGCGGGCCGGCGCCGGGGCCTGGATGCGCTGACCTCGCGCGACGGGTTCTACGCGATGCTGGTGCTGTTCATCGCGCTCCGGATCGGCTGGGAGAACCAGCTGCCGGCGCTGATGGCGGTCGTCGCCGCCGGCACCCACGCCTACTGGGTGGCTCGGCTGACCTTGCTGGGCGGTCGCCGCCGGGCCTGAGCGTCCGGCGCGGACCGGTCGGCGAACGAACGCTCCATCGCGCACGCCGGTGACTCTGTTCGAGCTCAGCGCCGGTGCTACACTACGTATGCCCTCCCTCGAACCTCGTAGAAAGGCGGTATCCTGATCGCCCGCAGGTCCTTTGACGAGCCCATCCGCTCCGAGCTCTTCGGCGTCGAGCGCCTCGAGCAGCACGCCGCTAGCCTGGCGGTGGCCCAGCGCGTCACGTCGGGGCGTGGGCGGCGGCTGTTGCCACGCGTCGAGCACAACGGGCGCGTGCTTCGAGAGTCCTACCGCGTGATCGCCAACGCGATCCGTGAGGAGCGCGCGATCACCCCCGCCGCCGAATGGCTCGTGGACAACTTCCACGTCGTCGACGAGCAGCTGCGCGAGATCCGTGACGATCTGCCACCCGGGTTCTATCGGCAGTTGCCCAAGCTCGCCGACGGCCCGCTCGAGGGCTATCCGCGAGTCTACGGAATCGCGTGGGCCTTCGTGGCGCATACCGACAGCCGGTTCGACCCCGAGTCGCTCCGGCGGTTCCTGCACGCCTACCAGCGCGTGGATCCGCTGAAGATTGGTGAGCTGTGGGCCACGGCGATCACCCTGCGCGTCGTGCTCGTCGAGAATCTCCGGCGACTGGCCGAGGGCATCGTTCGCGGGCGCGCGGCACGCCAGGAGGCCGACGCCCTCGCCGACGAGCTCCTCGGCATCGGCCGCGGTGCCGGGCCGCCGTGGACGAAGGGGGTCGCGCGGTTCGAGAACGGGCCCCTCGTGACCGCCTTCGCGGTGCAGCTCGTCCAGCGGCTGCGGGAACAAGACCGCACCGTCACCCCGGCGCTGCGCTGGCTCGACCAGCGGCTGCGGGCGCAGGGCACGACGTCCGAGGACATCGTCCGCGTCGAGCATCAGCGACAGGCGGCGATGAACGTGACCGTCCGCAACGTCATCTTGAGCATGAGCTTGATATCTGCCCTGGACTGGGCGGAGTTCTTCGAGAGCGTCAGCCTCGTCGACGCGGTGCTGCACGCCGCCCCGAGCTACGCGGCGATGGACTTCCCCACCCGCGACGCCTACCGGCATGCGGTCGAGGAGCTCGCGCGGGGCTCGGGCCGGCCGGAGATGGACGTCGCGCGCGAGGCGATGGCGCTCGCCCACCGCTCGGACGGGATCGACGACGACCGTCGTAGTGATCCGGGCTTCGCGCTCATCGGCAACGGGCGTGCGGGGCTGGAGCTCGCGCTCGGGTACCGCGCGCCGCCGATCCGCCGACTGCTTCGCCTCTATGTCCGGATGGCCACGCCCGGCTATCTGGGCACCCTGGCGCTCGGCAGTGGCTTCCTGTTCATGCTGCCCGTCCTCGCCGCCGGCGCATCCGGCGTCGCCCCGGTGACCCTGGTCGTGCTCGCGCTCCTCGCGATCATCCCCGCCTCCGACCTCGCGATCGCACTGCTGAATCGCAGCGTCGCCGCTCTCGTCGTGCCCGGGATGCTGCCGCGGCTCGAGATGGGCAACGGCGTGCCGCCGCATCTGCGGACCATGGTCGTGGTGCCCATGCTGCTGTCCGGCACGGACGACGTCGACGAGCAGATCGACCGGCTCGAAGTGCACTACCTGGCCAACCCCGACGGCGATCTGCGCTTCGCCATCCTCTCCGACTGGGCCGATGCGGCCGCGGAGAGCGTGCCGGGTGACGCCGACACCCTGAGGGCGGCCCGCGAGGGGATCGCGCGCCTGAACCGGCGTCACGGCCCTGCGCCGGATGGCGGCGCGCGGTTCCTTCTCTTCCACCGCCGGCGGCTTTGGAACGACGGTGAGCAGGTCTGGATGGGATGGGAGCGCAAGCGGGGCAAGCTCCACGAGCTGAATCGCCTCCTGCGCGGGGCGACGGACACGAGCTTCGTGGACGCCGTCGCGCCGCCCGGAGTCCGCTACGTCGTCACGCTCGATGCCGACACGCAGCTGCCCCGGGGCGCGATCGAACGGCTGGTCGGCACCATCGCGCACCCCCTGAATCAGCCGCGACTCGATCCCGGCCAGCAGCGCGTCGTCGAGGGGCACGCGGTGCTGCAGCCGCGCGTGACGCCGCCCCTGCCGGAACGCGAGGGCTCACCCTTCCAGCGCCTGTCGTCCGGCCCGGCCGGCATCGACCCCTATGCGGCCGCGGTGTCCGACGTGTACCAGGACCTCTGGGGAGAGGGCTCCTACACGGGCAAGGGCATCTACGACGTGGATGCATTCGAGGCGGCGCTCGACGGGCGGGTGCCGGTGAACGCGTTGCTGAGCCACGACCTGTTCGAGGGGGTCTTCGCCCGCGCCGGCCTCGTGACCGACGTCGAGCTCTTCGAGAGCGCGCCCGCGCACTACGGGGTCGCCGCCGCGCGCCAGCACCGATGGGCGCGTGGCGACTGGCAGCTGGTGCCGTGGATTCTGGGAAGCCGGATCCCGGGCATCGGACGCTGGAAGATGCTGGACAACCTGCGGCGCACGCTCTCGGCGCCGGCCGCGTTTCTGACCCTCGTCGTCGCGTGGACCGCACCGGGCACCTCGCCCGCGATATGGAGCGCCTTCATCCTCGCCACCATCGCCGTGCCCCCTCTACTGCCGGTGCTCGGCGGGATGATCCCCCGGCGGCGCGGCATCTCCAAGCGCAGTCACGTACGCGCGGTGGGGCGTGACGTCGGCCTCGCCGCGGCGCAAATCGGGGTCACCATCACGATGGTGCCGTACCAGGCCTGGCTGATGACCGACGCCATCGTGCGGACCTTCGTCCGCATGTACGTGACGCACCGCCGGTTACTGGAGTGGGTGACCGCGGCGCAGACGAAGGCCGGTCTCCGTCTCGATCTGGGTGGCTTCTACCGCCGCATGGCCGGCGGCGTCGCGCTCGGCGTTGCCGCGGCGGGGGCGGTGGCCGGGGCCCGGCCGGACGCCTGGCCCGCCGCCTTACCCTTCCTCGTTCTGTGGGCGGCGTCGCCCGCGGTGGCCCGATGGATCAGCCTGCCGCGGCGCACGGCGCCCACCGAGCCGGTCTCCGCGGCCGATGCGCGCGCGCTCCGGCTGGTGGCGCGTCGAACGTGGCGGTTCTTTGCCACATTCGTCGGTCCCGATGACCACCACCTGCCCCCCGACAACTTCCAGGAGACGCCAAGCCCGGTCGTCGCGCATCGCACGTCGCCCACGAACATCGGACTGTATCTGCTGTCGACACTGGCCGCCCGCGACCTCGGCTGGCTCGGCACGGTCGACGCCCTCGAGCGTGTCGAGGCCACGCTGGCGACGATGAACGATCTCGAACGCTTCCGCGGGCACTTCTACAACTGGTACGACACGCGCCACGGCGTCCCGCTGCAGCCGAAGTACGTCTCGTCGGTCGACAGCGGCAACCTCGCCGGCCATCTCATCGCCCTCGCCCATGGCCTGGAGGAGATGGTCGACCGCCCGCGCCTCGAGGCGGCGGCGCTGGCCGGGATCAACGACACCGTGCAGCTCGTTCGTCTGTCGACCGGGGTCGCGGTCGGCGATGCCCGCCTCGGGGCATCAACACGCGCGCACCTGCAGGCGGCCCTCGACGCCGTGACCGCGATAGCCCAGGCACCCGCCCACGACGCGTCCTCCTGGGAGGCACGGCTGGCCGCGTTGCAGACGCGCGCCCACGCGCTGCTGGACCTCGGACGCGCGCTGGCCGCGGAAGATCCCGGCACCGTACCGACCGACACGGTGGTCTGGGCGGAGGCGCTCTGCGCCACGGTCGACAGCCACGTGCGCGATCTCGACACCCCGGCGGACCTCGCCCGTCGTCTCACCAGCCTCGCCCGGAGCGCCCACGCGATGGCCCTCGCCATGGACTTCGGCTTTCTCTTCGATCCGTCGCGGAAGCTGCTGGCGATCGGGTACCGCGTCGACGACAGCGCCCTTGACCCGGGCCGGTACGACCTGCTCGCCTCGGAAGCCCGGCTCGCCAGCTTCGTCGCGATCGCCAAGGGTGACGTCCCCGTCTCACACTGGTTCCGGCTGGGCCGGGCGCTCACGCCCGTCGAGCTCGACTCGGTGCTGGTGTCGTGGTCGGGATCGATGTTCGAGTACCTCATGCCGGAGCTCGTCATGCGGGCGCCGGCGGGCAGCCTGCTCGAACAGACCTCGCGGCTCGTGGTCGGCCGACAGATCGCGTACGGCGCCGAGCGCGGGGTGCCGTGGGGCGTGTCGGAATCCGGCTACAACGTGCGCGATCTGGAGATGACCTACCAGTACTCCAACTTCGGCGTGCCGGGGCTGGGACTGCGCCGCGGACTCAGCGAGGACGTCGTCATCGCCCCCTATGCGACGGGGCTGGCCGCGATGATCGATCCGGCCGCCGCGGTCCGGAACTTCCGGGCGCTCACCGCAGCCGGGGCCAGCGGCGCCTACGGCTTCTACGAGGCGCTGGACTACACGGTGCCGCGCCTTCCCGAGGCGGCCGACCACGCGGTGGTTCGTGCCTACATGGCGCACCATCAGGGCATGGTGATCGTCGCGATCGCGAACACCCTCTGCGACGGCGCCATGCGGGTTCGGTTCCACGCCGAGCCCATCGTTCAGGCGACCGAGCTCCTCCTACAGGAACGGACGCCCCGGGACGTGGCGGTCGCCCGGCCGCGGGCGGAAGAGGTGGAGGCGATCGGCGACGTACGCGAATTCACGCCGCCGGTGGAGAGGCACTTCCGGTCTCCGCACGGCCCGACGCCGCGCACGCAGCTCCTCTCCAACGGTCGCTATGCGGTGATGCTGACGACGGCCGGCTCGGGGTACAGCCGCTGGCGCGACCTCGCGATCACGCGATGGCGGGAAGACGTCACCCGCGACGCCTGGGGGACGTGGGTGTTCCTACGCGACGTCGACGGCGGCCCCGGTTGGTCGGCTGGTTATCAGCCGAAGGGAGACGAGCCGGACAGCTACGAGGTGACGTTCTCCGAGGACCGGGCGGAGTTCGTCAGACGAGACGGCGCCATCGTCACCACGCTGAAGGTGATCGTGTCGCCGGAGGACGACGCCGAGCTGCGGCGGGTCTCGCTCACGAACCTCGGCACGAAACCCCGGGAGCTCGAGCTCACTTCCTATGCCGAGGTCGTGCTGGCGACGCCGGCGGCCGACGCGGCGCACCCGGCGTTCTCCAACCTGAGCGTGGAAACGGAGTGCGTCGCCGAGCTCGATACCCTGGTGGCGACCCGCCGACCGCGGTCACGCCGGGAGACGCCGGTCTGGTTGGCCCACGTAGTGGTCGTCGAGGGCGAGACCCTCGGCGAGCTGCAATGGGAGACGGCCCGTGCCCACTTCCTCGGCCGCGGGCGCGGGATCCGGACGCCGACGGTGATCGACGACCGGCGGCTCTCCAACACGACGGGGCCGGTGCTCGATCCCATCGTGAGCCTGCGGCGCCGCGTGCGACTGCCGCCCGGCGAGACCGTACGCGTCACCTTCTCGACGCTCGTCGCGCCGTCACGCGCGGACGTCCTCGAACTGGCCGAGAAGTATCACGACCCAGCGACCTTCGACCGGGCGGCGACGCTGGCGTGGACGCAGGCGCAGGTTCAACAGCACCACCTCGGCATCGGACCCGACGAGGCCCACCTCTTCCAGAGCCTCGCCAGCCGGCTCCTCTACTCCGACCGGGCGCTCCGAACCTCCGCGGACTCGCTCGCGCGTCACACCGGGGGCCCCGAGGCGTTGTGGGCCCACGGGATCTCGGGCGACCTTCCGATCGTCCTGATTCACATCGACGAGCCCGAGGACGTGGGCATCGTTCGGCAGCTCCTCCGGGCGCACGAGTACTGGCGGATGAAACAGCTGGCGATCGATCTCGTGATCCTGAACGAGCGCGCGCCGTCTTACGTCCAGGACCTGCACGGGCTGCTGGAAACGCTCCTCCGTCGGAGTCAGTCGGCCGGACCCCAGGATGGCCGGGAGCCGCAGGGCAATGTGTACATCGTGCGAGCCGACCGGATGACGACACCGCAACGTGACGTGCTCCAGTTCGCGGCGCGTGCCGTGCTGTCGAGCCGGCGGGGCACGCTGGCCGAGCAGCTCGCGCGCGCGCAACGCCCCGACGCCGGCCCGCCGGGGCAGGCGCCACGGGAGGCGCCCGCGAAGGCCGCGCCGGAGGTCGCGATTTCGCCGCCTGAGCTCGAGTTCTTCAACGGTCTCGGCGGCTTCGCCGAGGATGGACGCGAGTACGTGACCATCCTCCGCGAGGGCCTCTGGACACCGGCGCCGTGGATCAACGTCATCGCGAATCCGGGCTTCGGCTTCCAGGTCTCCGAGTCGGGCTCCGGCTACACGTGGTCGCTCAACAGCCGCGAGAACCAGCTGACCCCGTGGTCGAACGACCCGGTCAGCGACCCGCCCGGCGAGACGATCTACGTGCGCGATGAGGAGAGCGGAGCGCTGTGGGGACCGACGGCGCTGCCGATTCGCGAGGCGTCGACCTATGTCATCCGGCACGGGCACGGCTACAGCCGCTTCGAGCACGCCTCGCAGGGCGTCTCTCTGGACTTACTGCAGCTGGTACCGCTCGACGACGCCGTCAAGATCTCGCGCCTCCGTCTGACGAACCAGTCCGGACGGCCACGGAAGCTGTCCGTCACCGCCTATGTCGAGTGGGTCCTCGGTGTCGAGCGCGGCGCCGCCGCACCGTTCGTGGTCACCGAGATCGACGGGGCAACCGGCGCGATGCTCGCGCGTAACGCGTGGCGGCGCGATTTCGGGGGTCGCGTCGCCTTCGCCGATCTCGGCGGGGTTCAGACGGCGTGGACCGCCGACCGGACAGAGTTTCTCGGGCGTCATGGCTCAGCGGAGCGGCCGGCGGCGCTCGCGCTCCGACACCGGCTCTCGGGGCGGGTGGGGGCCGGCCTCGATCCGTGCGGCGCGCTCCAGGCGAGACTCGAGCTGCCCGCCGGCGGCCGAGCGGAGATCGTGTTCTTGCTCGGCGAGGCCACGAGCGTCGAGGAGGCCCGCGCGCTGATCGTCCGTTACCGCGGACGGGACGTGGCGGGAATCTTACAGTCGGTCGACGCGCGTTGGGACGAGGTGCTCGGCGCGGTCCAGGTCAAGACGCCCGACCGCTCCATGGACATCCTCCTCAACCGCTGGCTGCTCTACCAGACGCTCGCGTGCCGGGTCTGGGCCCGGTCAGCGCTCTATCAGGCGGGCGGCGCCTACGGGTTCCGTGATCAGCTACAAGACGTGGTGGCCCTCGCGGTGGCCGAGCCGGCCCTGGCCCGGCAGCACCTGTTGCGTGCCGCCGCCCGGCAATTCGGCGAGGGCGACGTTCAGCACTGGTGGCACCCGCCCAGTGGCCGGGGCGTCCGAACCCGGATCTCCGACGACCGGCTCTGGCTTCCGTACGTCGTGGCCCGCTACGTCGACGTCACCGGCGACGGGGCGGTGCTCGACGAGGTCGTGTCCTTCCTCGAGGGGCCCGCGCTCGCCGTCGGACAGGCCGAGGCCTACTTCGAACCGCAGATCTCCGACGAGCGCGGCACACTCTTCGAACACTGCGCGCGCGCGCTCGAGCTGAGCCTGACGGCCGGACCGCACGGCCTGCCCCTGATGGGAACGGGGGACTGGAACGACGGGATGAACGAGGTGGGCGCCGGCGGACGAGGCGAGAGCGTCTGGCTCGGCTGGTTCCTCCACGTCGTGCTGTCCGAATGGGCGACGTTGGCCGACGCCCGCGGAGAGGACAAGCGCGCCTCGCGATGGCTCGCCTACGTGCGTGATCTGAAGCAGTCGCTCGAACGCGAGGCGTGGGACGGCCAGTGGTATCGGCGCGCGTACTTCGACGATGGGACTCCCCTCGGCGCCGCCGCCAACGACGCCTGCCGCATCGATTCGATCGCGCAGTCCTGGAGCGTGCTCTCGGGGGCGGCGGACCCGACACGCCAGGAGAGCGCCATGGCGGCCGTCGACGCCTATCTCGTGCGTCACGCCGAGGGCCTCGTGTTGCTCTTCACGCCCCCGTTCGGCGACACGCGGCTGGAGCCCGGCTACGTCAAGGGGTACGTACCGGGCGTCCGCGAGAACGGCGGGCAATACACGCACGCGGCGGTGTGGGCGGCCATGGCCTTCGCGGAGCTCGGCGACGGAGACAAGGCGGCCCAGATCTTCGCGATGCTGAATCCGATGAACCACGCGCGCACCGAGGCGGACGTGCAGCGCTACGCGGTCGAGCCCTACGTCGTCGCGGCCGATGTCTACGCCGAGCCGCCCCACGTCGGCCGCGGGGGGTGGACATGGTACACGGGTTCGGCGGGCTGGATGTACCGCGCCGGGGTGGAGTCGATTCTCGGCTTCCGACGGCGGGGTGACCGCCTCGTGGTCGACCCGTGCCTTCCGCGAGCGTGGCCGCGCGTGGACATCGTCTTCCGCCATCGCTCCAGCCGCTATGACATCGTCGTGGAGAACCCCCGCGGCGTCTCGCGAGGCGTGTCGTCAGTGGAGGTCGATGGGGTCTTCCTCACCGGCGATCTGAGCATCGGCCTCGTCGACGATCGGACCATCCACCGCGTCCGGGTCGTGCTGGGCCCGCGCCCGCTGCTGGCTACAGGTCCCTGAACCGCTCGTTGAGGTCGCGGACCCGATCGGCTTCGGTCTGCTCGCCCCGCCGGCGCTCGTCTCCCTGGCGGTGAGCCTCCTCCAGCCAGTGGCGATACTGCTCGTTCGCCTTCCCGATCCACCGGTCGATGGTTTGCACGTTGTGCGGGAGGTCGTCCGGACTGCTCCTGAACCGTAGCTGGACGCTCTGAACGTTGAGGACCCACTCTGCCGACACCGAGACGTCGCGGCCCTCGGTCTTGAAGAACTGGAGCCAGTCGTCAGACGGCTGCACGGAGATCGGGACGACCCACTCGGTGCCATTCCTCGTCGTGGGCGGTCCGGATCTCTGGATGTCCGTGAATCTGGCGGGGCGGAATGACATACGGTGGAGCCGTCAGAACCCTTTCCGTCTCATACAACTCCGATAGGCGGCCTGGTACACGGGGCTCTTTGCTCCCTCTCCCTCCATGCCGTGGATCTGGGGATCGGGCGACTCGATCGCGGTACCCGTGGCGCTGACGGACTTCGTCATCACGCCACCACGCGCGCGGTCCGCCCGGGCGTGGTCTCCCGACGTCGGCGAGGCACCGCCGGTCTTGATCGCCTGCGTCGCGTCGCTATTGCAGGCAGCAACGTCGGCGGCCGTGGGAACCTCGCTGTGCGCCGGCAGCGCGGCGGCGAGCGCGAAGAGCAGATTCAGAACTAGCACGGTCGCGTCTCTGGATGGCTTCGTCATGTCGTACTCCCTACGTCGCCGGCGCCGGCGCAACGCTGGCCGAGCCCTGTTCGTTGTCGTTCACGATTCGGTATAGCACCCACCCGGTTTCATCCTGCCCTCCCAGGCGCTCCGCCTGCGCGAAGAGACTGGGCCGCCCGCGGGCCCGAGCCGGCGGGTGCTCCGCGAGAAGCGCTTTCCAGCCCAGGAGGACTGCTGCCGGCGGTAACGGCGCCTCGACCGCATAGCCCGCCATGAGGCCGCGTCGTTCGTGATAGAACTCCATGCGCCACGTCATCCCGCCGCCTCTCTCGCGAGACTCAGCGGTGTCTCGGTCGATCGCGCAGAGCCACCAGGCCGGCGTTCAAAGGGGCCAGCGCCGCCCGCGCCCCACGGTTCGGCAGGCGGCATGAAGACACGCCGGCACGCGTCGCCACCGCACCACCGCTGCGAGGCGTCCTCGAGCTCCGCCCCGCAGATCACGCACCGGGGCATCGCCGAGGCCTTTCAAGGAAACGCGGCATGGAGCCCACCGCGGGGTGGCCGGTCGGCGCGCGCCGGAGACTGGGACGAGCGACTCGCGACGAGCTTCTCCCAGGAATGCGCGGCGAAATTGTTCTGATAGATGTTCCCCTCGGCGTCGAGGGCGAAGAGGTCGTTTTCCGAGGCACAGATCTGGATGAACTTCCCCGTCGCCTCGGTGTCGTTGGATGGGCTCACGGCCTCGGCACCTGCGATCGATTCGGACATCGCGTCCATGGGGCGGGGCGTCCAGGTTCCCGCCGCGTACTCGTGCAAGGCTCTCACGAGCACCTGGCGCAGCGACGTCCCGGCGGTCACCGCACGGGCGCGTGCGCTCCGTCGCAACGCGCGCGGAACACTCCGCACCAGCGCGGTGCGCTTGACTGCGTTCCGCGGCCGGGTGGATCGGTCGACGTCCGCGCCGGGGTTCTCACCTCCGGGCGCGGTGGGCCGCCGGGCGGCCATCATCGAGCTCCGATGGACACGGGAAGGCGGACGGTCTCCGCCCGGTACGGTGACGTGACGTAGGCGAGGTCCAGGCGGATCTCGCGCAGTCTCGCCGCCGTCAGCGCCTCTGCCGGAAAGTCGACATCGATCGCCTCCGTGATCTCCTGCCCCGGGTCGACGCGCTCCGTGCTGGAGGCGGTGAACCGCACGGCCGGCTCGGTGCGCATGTCCTCGAGCTTGATGGGCTGCCCCTGGGCATCGACGTACCCGATCTTGGCCCCGAGGAGCCGCACGGTCTGATTCTCAGAGGTATTTTTCAGGCGCAGGATCCCGGTGAGCTTCGCCGGGGCCACGACACGATCGGAGCCCTTCTCGATGCGCTCCGTGACCTTCATGTCGACCACCTCGCCGGTGACGATCCCCGCCTTCACGGGCACCGACGGTGGGGTCACGGTGTAGCTCTTGTCCTCGAACACCGCGGCCGTCGCCGCTGGCTGCTGCGAGGGGCCGAAGTTCATCCAGAGCATCGCGGCGACGAGCGCGGCGCCCAGGCCCCACGTCCACACCACGCCCTTGTCCGGGCGGACACCGTCGGTCGGCCACAGGCGGCGCTGAGCGACGATCGGGATGGCCGCTCCGATGAGGGCCACCACCACGGCGCCGAACATTCCTGTGCCGGCATAGATGAGGCCCCGGAACATCCAGTTGCCTACGAGGCTCCCGACGATCCCGAGGATGACATCCGCCTTCAACCCGCGGCCGCCCCGCCGCATGAGGAGGCTCGCCAGCACACCCCCGAGAGCTCCAACGAGCACCCACGTCGCGAACATGACGAACGTCATGATGGTTTCCCCTTCCCACGGTTGCGAACCCTCGGTCTCGGTGCACTACGAGCTGCCGGGACGGCGGCGGCGGATTCCACACGCCCACTGCGGGATCGACGGGGGCTCGGGCCGGCCGCGGCGGCCGAGTCACCGTTCTGTCGCACGAGGATCGTCGCGAGCATCTCGATGGCTCGCGGGTCGAGCGCCCGGTCGTCGATCATCACCTGCACCGCGGGACCCGCGAGCGCCCGGACGCGCTCGGCCGCCGGGCTGGAGCAGACGACGACGTCAACCCTTCGCACCAGGCGACTCAGCGCCGGCCCTTCGATGGGGCTCGCCCCGACCAGGGCGATGTTCGGCAGCCCGGCGTTCGCGATCGAATGCTCCAGGTTGTGCGCCGTGTCGGCGGCCGTGGTGACCACGCCCACCCGGGTCCCCGGCGGGAGCTGGGCCAGGCGATGCAGGGTCTCGAGCTGGGCCTCGGCGAGGAGCGCGATCACCGGGATTCCGCGCCCGCTCAGGGCGCGCTCCACCTCCGGAAGGTGGCAGAAGCTCGTGACCGCCGCCCGCCAGTCTCCCGTGCGCTTCCGACGCCGGGTCACCGCGGCCAGCTCGCCGAGGAGGATCTTGTCGACGCGGATGGGGAGCTGGTCCTCGAGCCGCTGGGCAAAGAAGTCGAGCTCCGGCGGGCTGCACTCCACGAGGAGCACCTCGATGGCTCCCTGGACGGCCGCAGGTCGCAGGCCGGCGAGGCTCGACACGCCGACGGCCAGATCCTCGGCCGTCATGCCGAGAGCCGCCGCGCGGATGACGGTCTCACGCAAGAAGTTTGCGCGAAACCGGGAGGTGGGGCGGGCGGGCGGAGCGGACGCCACGAATACCCCACTGCCACGTCGAGCCTCCACGTAGCCGCTCTGCTTGAGATCCTCGACGGCGCGCGCCACGGTGTTCGGGTTGATGCCGAGGAAGCCCGCCAGCTCCCGGATGCTGGGCAGCGCCTGGTCCCGCGGGACGCCGCCGCCGTCGATGATGTGCTTGAGCTGCTCCGTCAGCTGCCGCCGGATGGGAATGGGACTCTTCCCGTCGACGCGGAGCTCGATGTTGATGGTCATGCCCAGAGTCGTCCGTTCAGCCCCTCAAGATGCAGGAGCGGGCCCGTGGGGACGATGTCATCGAGAGTCATGCGGCGTTTCCCTTCGTGGGGATACTGCACTAGTCGCATAGTACACTAGATCTAAATTGAATGTCTGTAGTATTTCGGTGGTACAGTTGCCGCGGCACGTTTTGCCCACCCCGAGACACGAAGTGGAGGCCCTCACGATGGCTCAGGTAACGACGATCACTCCACCACCCCGGACGACGCTGCGCCCCCTCTACGACCGGGTACTCGTCCAGCGGCTGGTGGCGTCGGATGACAAGCACGGCCGCATCCTCATCCCCGAGAGTGCCCGGGAGAAGCCGTACGAAGGCACCGTGATCGCCGTGGGCACCGGCCGGATCAGCGAAAACGGCCAGAGCATCCCCCTCACGGTGAAGGCGGGCGACCGCATTCTCTTCGGCAAGGACTCGGGCGACCGCATCCTCTTCGGCAAGTACTCGGGCAGCGAGATCAGGCTGGACGGCCAGGAGTACCTCCTCATGAAGGAGGAGGACGTCCTCGGCATCCTGGGCGCGTAGACCGAGCGGCTCCGCCCCTGGCGGGGCGGCCCTCAGGCGCGGGCAGTCGGGCGGAAGACGGCTCGGAAGCCGAAGTACGCGACGGCGTCCTTCAGGTTCGAGAAGAGCCGCTTGACCGGGTGCATCGAGGGATCGGTCACGTACTCGAGCGTGAGGCTCACCCGCTCCTCCCCCTCCCCGAGCGGCGTGATGGCGTGCCAGAGCTTGTCGCCGTTGAAGAGGATGAACGTCCCCGGATGCGTGGCCAGACGGACCTCCAGGGGGGCCCGCGTCGGCTCCTTCTTGAACGGCTGACAAACCAGGCGGCTGGACGAGCGCTCGACGAGGCCGAGCAGCACCGTGTAGCGGGCCCCGCGGTAGTACGAGGTGTCGAAGTGGAAGCCGATGTGATCGCCCGGCTCGGTGTAGAAGTACAGCGCACACGAGTGGGGATCGCTCGGCGGACACGCCTGGAGTCGGACGCCGGTGAGGCGGGCCAGGAAGTCGACGAACGCCGGCGCCCGGTAGAGCGCGATGATCGTCGGCGCCTGCTCCACGAGCGTGTGGAAGCTGACGCTGCCCCCCTTCTTGTGGCGCGGGATGTAGTTGCGGTTGATGGCGGGGCGGACGCGGTCGACCTCGGCCAGCATGCGGTCGATCAGCGGCGCCGGCAGCCACCGCTCGAGGTAGACGAACTCGTTCTGGTCCCAGTACTGCCGGCGCACGGCCTCGACGTCGACCCCCGCGAGGACGCGCGCCACCGACTCCGCCACCGACATCGTCGTCTCGCTCACGGTCTCGCTCACGCCCCGCCTCCCACGCGGCTGCCCGCGCCCTGAATCATACACGCCCCGTGTTACACTGACGCCACCATCGCGCTTTGCCGCCGCGGCGTTGCCCGGCGGAACGCTCCGTCGCGCGCCAGGAGGCCGGCCGTGGGATCCGTACGAGTCGCCGTCATCGGCGTTGGCAACTGCGCCTCGTCCCTGGTCCAGGGTGTCCGGTACTACCGCGACGCGCCGGCCGACGCCTTCATCCCCGGGCTCATGCACGCGAAGATCGGCGACTACCACGTCGGCGACATCGAGTTCTCGGCCGCCTTCGACATCGACGCCCGCAAGGTCGGTCGCGACCTCGGCGAGGCGATCTTCGAGCCGCCCAACAACACCGTGCGCTTCGCCGAGGTCGGGCCGCTCGGCGTGCCCGTGCACCGCGGCATGACCCACGACGGCCTCGGGACGTACCTGTCCCAGATGATCACGAAGGCCTCCGGCTCGACCGCCGACATCGCCGGCATCCTGCGCGACACCGGCACCCACGTGGTGGTGAACTACCTGCCGGTCGGCAGCGAGATGGCGACCAAGTGGTACGTCGAGCAGGTGCTCGACGCCGGCTGCGCCTTCGTCAACTGCATCCCGGTGTTCATCGCGCGGGAGCCCTACTGGCGGCGGCGGTTCGAGGAGCGCGGGCTGCCGATCGTGGGCGACGACGTGAAGTCGCAGGTCGGCGCCACCATCGTGCACCGGGTGCTGACGCGCCTGTTCATGGAGCGCGGCGTGCGGCTGGATCGGACGAGCCAGCTCAACTTCGGCGGCAACACCGACTTCTACAACATGCTGGAGCGCGACCGCCTCGTCTCCAAGAAGGTCTCCAAGACCGACGCCGTCCGCTCCCAGCTCGCCCACGACCTGCCCGGCGAGGCCGTGCACATCGGGCCCAGCGACTACGTCCCCTGGCTCGAGGACCGCAAGTGGGCCCACATCCGGCTCGAGGGCCGCGGCTTCGGCGACCAGCCGATCAACCTCGAGCTGAAGCTCGAGGTGTGGGACTCGCCGAACTCGGCCGGCGTCGTGATCGACGCCATCCGGTGCTGCAAGATCGCGCTCGATCGTGGGCTCAAGGGCGGCCTGGCGGCCGCCTCCGCCTACCTCATGAAATCGCCGCCCGAGCAGTGGCCGGATGAGGTCGCCCGCCACCGCCTCGAGCGCTTCATCGCCGGCGAAGAGTAGGCTTGCCCTCGACCACACGGGTCGGGCGCCTCCTGCGGCGCCTGGTACGGCTGTCCTGCCGTCGGCCCTGGCTGACGCTGCTGGCCGGCGTGCTGCTGGCGGTCGTCTCCGTCGTCTACGCCCTCACCACCCTCACCTTCGCCACGTCCACGCGGGCGCTCCTGCCCGCCAACGAGCCGTACATCCTCCGCTACGTCGAGTACGACCGCGAGTTCGGCGAGCTCGACGACCTCGCCATCGTGGTCGAGGCGCCCTCGCTGCCGGAGGCCACCGTCTACGCCGGGCGGCTGGTGAAGGAGCTGAAGGAGGCGCGGGTGCCGCTGGCCCGCGTGGCGTACCGCATCGACCCCAAGCAGTTCGAGGGACGCGCCCTGCTGTACCTGTCGCTCGACCGGCTGCGGGAGATCCGCGAGCGCATCTTCGACTACCAGGAGTTCATGGAGTCGTTCGCGGCGCGGCCCACCCTCGACCAGCTCATCGACGGCGTGGCCACCCAGATCGCCAACGCCTTCATGGGCGGCTTCCTCGACCTCGGCCTGTCGGAGCAGGGCTCGGGCTCGCCGGACCTCCGCTTCATGCGCGACCTCGTCGCCCAGGTGTCGACGCGCCTCGACCGGCCGGCGCCGTACCAGTCGCCGTGGGGGGCGCTGTTCTCGGTGGGGGGCGACAGCGAGGGCGCCGGCTACTTCCTCTCCGACGACCAGCGCCTGCTCTTCATCCTGGCCGAGCCCGAGAGCGAGGAGGGCAGCTTCACCAGCAACCGGCGGGCGATCGAGGGCGTGCGGGGCGTCGTGAGTCGCCTCAAGCGCGAGTTCCCCGACGTCAACGTCGGCGTCACCGGCAAGCCGGCCCTGTCCAACGACGAGATGACCGCGGCCTTCGCGGACAGCGAGCGCGGCACCTACCTCGCCTTCGGCCTCACCCTGGGGCTGCTGCTCATCGCGTTCCTGCGCGTCGGCAAGCCGCTCATCGTCCTGACCATCCTCACGCTCAGCCTGTGCTGGTCGATCGGCGTGGCCACGCTCGTGATCGGCCACCTCTCGCTGTTCTCGGTCGTGTTCATCTCGATCGTGATCGGGATCGGCATCGACTACGGCGTCTACCTGCTCTTCCGCTACGAGGAGGAGCTGTTCCTCGGCCGCAACCTGCGCGAGGCCCTGGAGATCACGGCGGCCCGCACCGGCCCCGGCGTGCTCCTCAGCGCGGCCACCGCGGCGGCCACGTTCTACGTGCTCTGCCTCACCGACTTCCGCGGGGTGCAGGAGCTCGGCTTCATCTCGGGGACGGCGATCCTGCTCTCGTGGCTCGTCATGATGACGGTGTTCCCGGCCACGCTCGTGCTGGTCGACCGCCGCCACGCTGCGCGCCCCCGCGGGGCCGTGCCGCGTGCCATCGCGCTGGAGTCGATCCACGTGCCGCTGGTGGACCGCCTCGCCGGCCATCCGCGCACCGTCCTGACCGTGGCCGCGGTGCTCACCGTCGCGTCCCTGCTGGCGCTGGGCTGGGTGCAGTTCGACTACAACCTGCTCAACCTCCAGGCCGAGGGCACGGAGTCGGTCGCGTGGGAGAAGAAGATCCTGGCGACGTCGGGCCGCTCTGGCTTCGCGGCGCTCTCGTCGGCCAACACGCTCGAGGAGCTGCGGCGCAAGCAGGAGGCCTTCCGGAAGCTGCCGACCGTGTCCGAGGTCGACTCCACGCTGCTGCTGATCCCCGACCACCAGGTCGAGAAGCGCAAGGTCATCGCCGACTTCGCGCCGATCGTCGCGCCCGTGCGGGTGGGCCGGCCGCTGCGCGTCGACCTCGATCGCCTCATCGCGGCCTTCGAGACGCTCAAGCGCCGGTTCGACGTGGCCGCGGCCGAGGCGCCGGAGGGCGACGCCAAGCGCGACATCGCGCGGCTGGCCCAGGACATCGGCCGCCTGATCGTAAAACTGCGCCAGAGCGATCCCGAGACGGCGTCGGCCACCCTCACGCTGCTGCAGCGGCAGGTCTACCGCGACTTCGTCACGAGCTTCCAGCGCCTGCAGGGCAACCTCAACCCGCGCACGATCGGGCTCGACGACGTGCCGCCCGAGATTCGGCGCAAGTTCGTCAGCGAACGCGGGCGGTTCCTGCTGCAGATACATCCCGCCGTGAACATCTGGGACCGCGACGGCGCCGGCCGGTTCGTCTCCGCGCTGCGCACGGTCGACCCCGAGGTGACGGGCACGCCGATCATCACCCACGAGGCGATCCTCCTGATGGAACGCGCCTACAAGCAGGGCACCCTCTACGCGATCATCCTCGTCTCGGGCCTCACCTACCTCATGCTCCGCCGGGTGAAGGAAACTCTGCTCGCGCTGCTGCCGCTGAGCCTGGGCCTCGTGTGGACGATGGGGCTGATGTACGTCTTCGACCTGAAGTTCAACCTCGGCAACGTCTTCGGCCTGCCGCTGATCATCGGCGCCGCCGCCGAGTACGGCCTCGTCATCGTCGTCCGCTACATGGAGGCACGCCAGCACGGCGGCACGCTCGTCCCGCGCTCGACGATCATGGGCGTGCTCGTCTCCGGCCTCACGACCATCACCGGCTTCGGCACCCTCATGATGGCCCACCACCGCGGCATCTACGGCCTGGGCCTCCTCCTGACCCTCGGCAGCGCCGCCAGCCTCATCGCCGCGCTAATCGTCCTCCCCGTCCTCCTCAAAATGCTCGGCGGCGAACCCCGCCCCGCCCGCGACGTCGCGCGCGAGACCCAGCCCGCCGCTGCCGAGCCCGCGCTCGACCGCGGCGGGCACTGACCGAGCTCGCGGGCCGCGGTGCCGTGCGGGGCTGGCGCCGCGCTGGCGTCGGGCGCGCCATCATGGCGAGCCGTTGTCGCCGTTGCCGCTCTGGATGCGGCGAGCGAGCCGCCGACGATTCGACTCACCGCCGACCCAACCCCCTTGTATGTCTGGTCGACGGCCCAGCGCTAAGCTGAGCCGGGTGAAGGTGGGCGGGAGCCCGGCACCCCCGAGGTCTCCCAAGACCGTCCCTGAGCTTGGCGCCCCGCCCACTGTTCCATCTT
>Ga0209382_10000237_pt1 | contig 89685 bp, 73 predicted proteins | sample SoiMetdeltSBSDD5_FD_187599 | JGI IMG/M metagenome (GOLD analysis project Ga0209382, IMG submission 187599) | Bulk soil microbial communities from a Populus tree surrounding site in Tennessee, USA - Soil MetaG P. deltoides SBSDD5 (SPAdes) (version 2) | ecosystem: Environmental > Terrestrial >...
GGTCACGCGTGAGGCCCTTCGAAGCGGTACTGACCCCGAGAAACTTGGCAAGCCGACGTTGCTGCCGTCTCGGATGACTCTCACTCCTGCCGATCTGGTGGCGCGCGACTTTGGCGCCTCGTTTGCCGCGGCTCTCGAGAAACTGCCGGTCGGCGAATGGGTGGGGCCGATCGAGTCGAGCTTCGGCGCGCACTACGTGCGCGTCTCGGATCGCACGCCGGCTGTCGCGCCGCAACTCGCGGCCGTGCGCGACCATGTCGTGCGCGAATGGGAGAACGAACGCCGCCAGCGCGCGCGCAACGACGCCTACACGAAGATGCGCGGCGAATATCAGGTCAGTATCGAGACGATGCTGGCGACGGAACGGCGATGAGAAGAGCCTCTCTCCCGATCGTCGTCGTGGCATTGCTCCTCGCCCCGATGGCTCCAGTTCGCGCGGACGAGTTCAAGCCAGGGTACCTGCAGCTCACGCAGGTGGATCGGGAGACGTACGACGTCCTCTGGAAGGTCCCGGCGATCGACGAGTCAACCACCCTCAAGGCGAAGCCGCAGTTCCCCGAGGGAACCGAGGCACTCACGGAGGTGCGCAGCACCTTCTCGCGCGGCGTGACGGTGCAGCGCTGGCGCATCCGTGTGCCGGACGGGCTCGACGGGAAGGCCATCTTCTTTTCCCAGCTCTCGGAAACTCGGATCGACGTGCTCGCGCGGGTCGTGCGCCTGGACGGCACTGTGCAACTCGAGCGCATCCTGCCGGTGCACCCCAGCTTCGTCGGCAGGCCCAGCCCTGGCCGGCTGGAAGTGGTCAGGACCTATACGATCCTGGGGGTCGAACACATCCTGTCAGGGATCGATCACCTGCTGTTCGTGCTCGCTCTTGTGCTCCTGGTGCAAGGGACCCGACGACTGCTTGCCACCATCACGGCGTTCACGGCCGCGCACAGTCTGACGCTTGCCGGGGCAACGCTCGGCTGGGTGCAAGTGCCCGGGCCCCCGGTTGAAGCGTCGATTGCGTTGAGCATTGTCTTCGTCGCATCGGAGATCGTCCACACGCGCCAGGGCCGCTACAGCGTGACGCAACACTATCCGTGGGTCGTGGCGTTCGCGTTCGGGCTGCTGCACGGATTCGGCTTTGCCGGCGCGCTGGCACAGGTCGGCTTGCCGCAGTCGTCCATTCCGATCGCTTTGCTGTTCTTCAATGTGGGCGTGGAGATTGGGCAGTTGCTGTTTGTCGGAGCTGTACTGGCAGTGATCGCAGCCGGCTGGCGCGCCGGACACCGGCTTCGATTGTCACAACCCCCCTGGATGTGGCGCATCGCGCCGTATGTCATCGGCGCGCTCGCGAGCTTCTGGCTGGTCGAACGAGTCGCCGCGTTCTGAGTATCTGGACGCGTCGGCATCCTTGACGAGCTTGATAAGCACCCCAGATGCTGCGGCTCAAGCAGCGCGTCCTTGGTCACAGATTAGCGATTCGTGATCCCCTCGGTCCAGTTGACGATGACGGTGATCGGCGGAGCGGGTGGACCTGCGGCCTGCCGAAGCAGGAAGCGCTTGCCGTCGGCGCCGATGGCATGGTGATGTCGATGGTCGATGAGATTGAGGATGTTGACGTGCGGCGGCAGCGGAGGCCTCGGCGCCTGCGCGCGGATGCCGGACGCGTCGTAACTGAGCGCCACACTCATCAGCCCGAGTGGAGGTTGCCAGTAGAAGAGCTCCTGGCCATCTCCGCGCCAGCGCGGGTGGATACCGAAGACGCTCGACACCCGCTTCTTTGGTCCGCCGCCAGGGAAGGGCTGAACATAGACCTGAAACTCTCCGGTGTCTTCTGCGGCATAGGCGATCCAGTGGCCATCGGGCGACGTCGACGCACCGTACTCCCGGAAGGGGCTGGTCGCGACGGGAAGAGGCGTGCGATTGGATCCTGTCATCGGCAGCGCCATCACGTTTCCGTCGACTTCATAGATGACGAACGCGCGATCGCGCGTCCAGTCGGTGGCGCGCGGTTCCGAGCCGGCGGTGAGAATGCGCTCCTCCGTTCCGCTGCCCGTCAGGCTCTTGCGATAAAGCCCGTACCCGCCGTTTCGGTTGGACACGAAGACGACCTCGTTCCCGTCCGGCGACCACACCGCGTCGGCGTCCTGGGCCGGATCGGTCGTCAGTCGCGTGGGGATTCCGGTATCGAGGTCGATCGTCCAGATATCCCAGTTGCCGGTGACCGGATCCATCCGGTTGATCGCGAGCCGTCTTCCGTCCCGGGACAACGACGGGTTCAGCGGCTCGACCCCGGCAGGTTGAGGCACCGAGCCCAGCTCGGTGCCCGATCGATCGAACCAGACCAGCTTGCCGTCGTACCCGGCACGCGTGCGGAGGTAGGTCAGGATGCCGTTGCCGGAGATGTCGAAGCTCGGCGCGTTGCTGAGCATGCCCGGTGCGGCATCCGGCGCGATATCGACTGCGCTGCCCGAGAGCGCGAGTACCTTCGGGTCGAAATTCTGCGCGACGAGCGTCGTGCCCCGAAGGAACACGAGGTAGCCTTCCGGCGAGAAGACCGCGGCGGAGTCGGCGCGGCCGACGAGCGTCGTCTGTTTCGAGTCGAGCGAACCGACTCGAATCTCTCCCGGCCCGCCGGACCTGCTGACGAAGTACAGGAAATGGTTCCCATCCGGTAGGAAGCGTGGTTTGCCGCGCCACGCGTTCGGCGCCTGGCCGTCGTCCAGGGCGACCTCGGTGGTGGGTCCACCAGACTCCGGCATCCGGTGAATCGAGCTGCCCGTTCCGAACAGCACGACGCCGGCGGCGCTCCACGTCCCGCCCCCTTCGATGTCCCCATTGGCGCCATTCGACCATTCCGCCAGCGACCGGCCCGACACATCCCCCTTCCATAGTTTCCGGTCCCGGCCGATGACGCCGATGCCATGACTGTCGGGCGCCCAGAAGACAGACCCGGCCCCGGCGGTGTCGGGGAGCAGCGTCGTCTCGGACGAATCGAGCCGCCGGACACGGATTGCCGACCGCGGCCCCACAGCCAGAATCGCGACATACCGCCCATCGGGCGAGATCTTCACTTCGGCTGCGACCTCTCCGTCCGGCACCAGGATTGGAAAGCGCATCACTCCCTGCGCCGGCCGCGTCGATGACGAGCGGTTCGAGCGGATGGTCGCAACGAGGCCGATGAGGGCCAGGATGAGCGCCGCAGACAGCGCTCCGATGGCGAGACGCGAGGCGTTCGACGCCTGTGCCACCGGCCGATCCGGACGCTCCTCCCCGGGTTGAGTGAGCAATATCCTGGCTTCTCCGATGTCGCGCAGGCGAAGCTTCGGGTCCCGTTCGAGACAGCGTTTCAGCAAACGTCGCAGGAATGCGGGCGTATCCACCGGCAGCGCACTCAGGTCCGGCGCGCGCGTCAACACAGCGGCGATCGTGTCCGACATCGTGTTGGCGCCAAACACGGGGCGGCCGGTCAGCATCTCCAGGACGACGACGCCGAATGCCCAGATGTCGGCACGTTTGTCGACCGGCTTGCCCCGTGCCTGTTCGGGACTCATGTACGCCGCCGTTCCGAGGATGACGCCGAAGCCAGTCATCGCCGGCGAGGTCATCGTCGCGCCCGCGGTTGCGCTGGCGCCCTCGGGCACGAGCGCCTTGGCGAGACCGAAGTCGAGCACCTTGACAGCGCCGTCGGCGCGGACTTTGACGTTCGCTGGCTTGAGATCGCGATGAACGATATTGAGGTCGTGTGCGGCTTCGAGTGCCTCCGCAATCTGCCTGCTGATCGGAATGGCCTCGGCGACCGGTATCGGCCCACGAGCGATCAGCGTCGCCAGGTCGTCGCCTTCGACGAGCTCCATCACCAGCGCACGCACCGCGGGCTGCCCCGGGCGTGTCGAAGGGACTTCCTCGAGACCGTGCACGTGCGCGATGTTGGCGTGATTGAGCGCCGCGAGCGTCTCCGCTTCGCGCTGGAATCGCGTCAGCCGATCGGGATCGTTCGCGAACGCCTCGGGCAGCACCTTGAGCGCGACGTCGCGATTGAGCTTCGTATCCCGCGCGCGATACACCTCGCCCATTCCACCTTCGCCCAACTTGGCGAGGACCCGGTACGGACCGATGTTCATGCGTCTCTTGTCACTTTCCCTTCACACGCTGCTTCAACTCCTCGAACCAGTGCTCGACGATGACCATGCTGACTGGCGTCGCGTTCGGATCGCCGGTTGCGCTGGCTTTGAGCATGAGGAATCGCCCGCCGTCAGCCGACACGTCGTAATGGCGCGAGGGATTTGGCTCGGCATACTTGGTGTCGAACAGCTTCGCCGGAATGCCGATGCTGATCGTCGGTCCGAATGCACCGACCGGCACGGCGGTAAGTGCATTCGACGCGTCGAGATAGAACAGCTCGCGGCCGCTGGGCGCCCACGCGGGGCGTGTGCCGCCCGCTGTCGAGACCTGCCAGCGGCCGTTGTTGACGCGCGGGAATGGCCGGATGTAGATCTCGCTGCGGCCCGACTCCTCCGACTGGTACGCGATGTACCGACCGTTCGGAGAAAAATCGGCCATGCTTCCTTTGAACCTGGTCTCGGCGAGTGATTCCAGCGGTGACTGGCTGACACCCGGCCTGCCCCGAGCTTGGTCGAGGGGCGCTGGATTGGAGCTCGGTCGCACCACCGCCGGAGTCAGGGGAAGAAAGATGACGTTCGGGACTTCTCTGGGCAGTAGATCAAAGGCGGCGACCCAGGTCCCGTCCGGCGTGATCGAGTTCGACCACTGAGGGGTCGCGCTCGGCGACAGCCGCTCGACGGTTCCGGTGCCGTCGGCGGCCTGCTTGTACACGCCCGGCATGCCTGTACGGCGAGACTCGAAGATGATCTGCCGGCTGTCGGGCGTCCAGACCGACATCCCGCTGCCGCCCGAATCGAAGGTCAGGCGCCTGAGAACCTTCCGCCCGAAGTCCCAGATCCAGACTTCAGAAATCTGATCGTAGATTTCAGCCGCCACACGTGTCCCGTCAGGTGACAGGCGCGGTGTGCCATAAGCGCGCAGCGGCGCTCCTGTCGGTTCTTCATGTCCCTTTCGATCAACCCAGAGCAGTTCGCGCGGCGTCGCCAGCTCACTCAGCCCGGGACTGATGTACACGAGTGTGCCTGCACGCGAGACAGCGTAATTCGCTGCACCGGTCGGCTTCATCATCACGTGGTCGACGACCGTCACCGGATCGCCGAGCACCTCGAGCCGATCAGGATCGAACCGCACAGCGCTCAACGCGCCAGCCGTTGCGAAGATCAGGTGACCCGTCTCGATGTACTGGCCGTCGCTGCCTCCTCGAATGAGTGTCTTGCGCTGTCCGGTTTTGAGGTCGAGGACAGCTACCGAGCTGTCCGCCTGGCTAGCCGTCGCGATCGTGAACAGGACGCCCCGGCCGAGCGGCAGCACGGATGGGAATGAATAGGTACCCACCTGCTGTGCAGGGTCCGCCGTCGTCAAGATCGTTGGCTCACCGCCATCCGCCGATACGCGCCACAGCCCGGTGCGCGGCGCGTTGGTGGCGAACGTGATGGTGTTGTCGTCACCCCAGCTTGCGCCCAGCGGTCTCCCGCTGAACTGGCATAGCGTGATAGCGGGACCACCGGCGATCGACACTTTCTTCAGGTCCGTGTTCTCGAAGAACCCGATCCACCGGTTATCAGGCGAAAAGAATGGCGCATATGCCGAATCGACATCCGCCACTGGCTGGGCATCGAGCCGGTCGATCGCACGCAACATCAGTGGGCTGCCGGCGGTGTTCGACCCTCCGGCGCGGTAGACGAGGCGGCGGCCGTCGGGCGACAAGGCGAGGTCGCGATTGAGGCCTGACACGTTGAGCGGAAGTCCGGGCGCCGGTACGATTGCGAACCGCGCCGGCAGCACCGGCCCTGCGGGCGCGGGCCGCATCAGGATCCATGCGACAAGAGCAGCGATGATCGGGAGGCCGACCAGCGCCGCGATCGCCGGTGTGACGCGGCGAGAGGGCGTCGGCGCCAGTGCGAGCGTTTCGGCGGCTGGAAGCGCGATCGCGTCATCGATCTCCAGTCGCGCATCGGACGCCGAATCGAGTCGTCTCTTGCGATCCTTTTCCAAACACCGCCGAAGTAATCTGCGGATCTGTGCAGGTGTGTCGGCCGGCAGCATCGTTCCGTCCGGCTCGCGTTCGAGAATCGCAGCGAGGGTGTCGGAGATGGTGTCGCCCGCGAACGGTGGGCGGCCCGTGAGCATTTCGTAGAGCACGCAGCCGAACGCCCAGATGTCCGTGCGCCGGTCCAGCGGCTGGCCGCGCGCCTGTTCCGGGCTCATGTAGGTCGGAGTGCCCAGGAGGGTCGGCCCGCCGAGATCAGGTGCGGTCAGCCTCGGTGACGCTGAGAGGTCAGCCTGGGGCGCGCCGTCCCACACCTTCGCCAACCCGAGGTCGAGCACCTTGACCACCCCACTACTGGCGATCTTGATATTCGCCGGCTTGAGGTCGCGATGGATGATGCCCTTCTCGTGCGCCGCTCCCACCGCGTCGGCAATCTGACGCGCAATAGGTAGCGCCTCTGCCAACGGAATCGGCCCGACGGCGATGCGGTCGGCGAGCGTCGGCCCATCGATCAGCTCCAACACCAGCGCCTGCACGGGCGCCTGCTCTTCGAGGCCGTAGATCGCAGCGATATTCGGGTGATTGAGCCTGGCGAGCAGCTGCGCTTCCCGCGTGAACCGCGCCAGGCGGTCCGGATCGAGGGCGAACCGTTCGGGCAACACCTTCAGGGCGACGATGCGATTCAGTTTCGTGTCGGACGCGCGGTAGACCTCGCCCATGGCGCCGGCACCGAGCGGGGCGACGATTTCGTAAGGACCGACGCGAAGACCCGCGGCGAGGAAGGTGGGAGAGAGCGCGGCGAGCGGAGCGGCAAGCACGGACGCATTGGCGACGGGCAGCCGATCGAGAAAGTTGACGGCCGAAGTGTCCGACGCCAGCAACGACTCGACTTCACGGCGCAACGCCGCGTCGTCACCGGTCGCCGCGGCCAGAAAGGCGTCGCGCTCTTCGGCCGGCCGTTCCACGGCAGCCTGAAAGAGCGCCTTCACGCGCAGCCATCGCTCGTCGCTCACGGTTGGTTTGGGATCGAAGCCAAGCATAGCACTGGCCCTTTGGTCCCGATTGACCCGTTCTGGACACGCCTTGCGCGATCTCCATACAAGCGAGGCTGGTGAACCACGTCGCGCCCGCCGATTGTCAAAGGAGCGTTATGAAAACCACTGTCAAAACCGCGTTGTTGGGCGCACCACGGTGCGTTCTGCTCGTCGTGCTTGCGGGAACACTCATCGCCGCGTGCGCCGGGGGTCCGGCCACGCCGACTGCTCCGAGTGCTGCACAGACCTTCGGAGGCGTCCAGAAGTCCGCATCCCTGGCGAGCGATCACCACGCACTGCTCCTCACGAAAACGTGCGGTTCGATCGACCACTGCACCGTGACTACGTCGGCCTTGGGGCCTTTCCCTGTGGGAAGCGATATCTTCTACTCCGGCCCTCTACTCGAGGCCAGGACCACCAGCAAGATCGTCGTGACCACGCCGGCCGGTGCCACGGCAGCGGGCCACTGCTCGCTCAGCTACGAAACCTGGAAAGGGGTCTGCGTGATCACCGATGGCACGAGGGCGCTGGCCGGCCTTCATGCTAACGTTCGCGTGACGGGAGATTTCAGTACGGATCCTAACGGCGTGTTCACCTGGGAGGGCGATTACCATTTCGAGCGCTGAAATGGCCTCTGATCGAAATTGATTACGTTCGAGCCGACCCGCCTTCACACCCTTTACTGGGTGGGCACGAGGCGCTTCAGTTCCTCACGCCAGTTCTGGACGACGACGAGGCTCGTCGGCGCGGCCGTCTGGTCCGCGCTGCCGCTGGCCTTGATCATCAGAAACCGCTTGCCGTCTGGTGCGATGTCGTAGGTCCGGCCGTTCTGGTTGGGTGAGGCCCCGTAGCGTCCCTCGAACAGCCTGGTCGGCTCAGAAGCCGCCCAGGTCGGCCCAGGCGCCACGCCGACGCGCATGAGAGCGCCCGTCGCGCTCAGATAAAACAGCTCTTGACCGTTTCGCGCCCACAGCGGCCGCGTGCCGCCGTCCGTCGACACTTGCCAGTAACCGCTCGAGACGTCCGGAAACGGCCGCACGTAGATGTTGAATCGCCCCGAGTCGTTCGCCTCGTAGGCGAGCCACCGGCCATCGGGCGACACCTCGGCGTTACGCTCGCTGAACGGCGTCTGCACGAGGGGCGTCACCGCATGCGTCGCATCCAGTCGGAGCTGCATGATGTCCGGGCCCGTTGTCGGCGCGGTCTCTGTGAACACGAGCCGCGTGCCATCGGAGGTGACGGATGTGGCGTGCTGGATGTTGGGACTCGTGGTCAGCCGCGTGACGTCGCCGCTGCCGTCGGCAGCCTGCGCGAAGAGATTCACCGCCCCCGCCCGCGCCGAGCTGAAGAGGAGCTGGCGGCCATCGGGCGGCCAGACGGGGAAAATGTCTACTCCCCGGTCGAAGGTCGCACGCGTCAGCGTTGAACGGGCCAGATCCCACAGCCAGATGTCTATCTCCTGATCGGGAATGTAGATCGCGAGGCGCGTGCCGTCAGGCGAGAGCCGTGGAAAGGCATAGTTACGTGGCGGTGCGGATGTCGGTGTCTCGCGGCCCTGCCGGTCCACCCACACCAGGCTCCGCCCGACCGCCGACGCTCCACCCGAGACGTAGACCAGCGTCCCATCGGTCGCCACTGCCATCCCCGCGTCCGTCAGCACCTCGGGCTGGACCGTCACCGGCGTGCCGACAACAGCGAGCCGGCCGAGGTCGAAGGCGACGGCGTGCAGCCTTCCCGTCGCACGGTAAACCAGATGCCCGCTCGCCACGTAACGTGCATCGCTGCCGCCTCGAATCAACACGCTCTGCGTGCCGGTCCGCAGATCGAGGACCGCGACCTGCGCCTGGTCGAGTCCGCCGGTCGTCGCTGTGATCGTGAACAGCACGGCCTGCCCGCCGGGCAGGATCTGCGGCCAGACATGGTCGTTTTCGCCGCCCGCCCGATTCGGTCGCGTCAGCACGGCCGGCTCGCCGCCTGAGGCGGCGATTCGCTGCAGGCCCGTCGTCCGGTTGATGGTCGCGAAGATGATCGATCCGTCAGCGCCCCAGCTCGCACCAAGGGCAGTGCCGTCGGGGCGACCGAGGGTGACCGCCGGACCGCCGGTGATCGCCACCTTCTGCAGCGCCGTCACCCCATCGAAGAAGCCGATCCACTGGCCGTCCGGCGAGACGAAAACCCCGTACGGTTCGCCGAGCCCGGTGATCGACGTGGCGTTGAGCTGATCGAGCGCGCGCACGAAGAGTGCCGTATTGTTGGCGCCGGTATAGACGACGCGCGTGCCATCAGGCGTGATGGCCAGGCTGTATCCGACCACGCCGACCGACGGCGCCGCCGCGCTCGCGGGGGTGATGAGAAGGCGCGACACACGAGGCGGCGCGGTGGAGCGCGCCGCGAACCAGGCAGCGCTGCCGGCCATCGCCACGCCGACGAGCCACGTGCCGGATAGTATCGCCATGCGGCGCCACAGCGCTCGGCGTGGAGCGATCGCCGCGGAACTGCCTGGCGCAGTGGCTGGTGCAAGATCCGCGAGGTCATCGAGGACGAACGGCACGACCGAGATGTCCGCGATGCGCTGCCGGGCATCCTTCTCCAGGCATCGACGAATCAGCGTGCGCACCGGCGCAGGCACGATGGCCGGCAGCGCGGCCCAGTCCGGCTCGCGTTCGAGAATCGCGGCAAGGGTGTCGGAGATGGTGTCGCCGGCGAACGGCGCGCGGCCCGTGAGCATTTCGTAGAGCACGCAGCCGAACGCCCAGATGTCCGTCCGCCGGTCCAGCGGCTGGCCCCGCGCCTGTTCCGGGCTCATGTAGGCAGGCGTGCCCAGGAGGGTCGGCCCGCCGAGATCAGTCGCAGTCAGCCTCGGTGATCCTGAGAGGGCAGACTGCGGCGCGCCGTCCGAGATCTTCGCCAGCCCGAAGTCGAGCACCTTGACCACCCCGTTGCGGGCGATCTTGATATTCGGCGGCTTGAAGTCGCGATGGATGATGCCCTTCTCGTGGGCCGCTTCCAGCGCATCGGCAACTTGACGCGCGATACCCAGCGCCTCTTCCAACGGAATCGGCCCGAGGGCGATGCGGTCGGCGAGCGTCGGCCCATCGACCAGCTCCAGCACCAGTGCCTGCACGGCCGCCTGCCCTGAGTCTGTCGAAGGGGCCTGCTCTTCGAGGCCGTAGATCGCGCCGATGTTCGGGTGATTGAGAGTCGCGAGCAGGTGCGCTTCGCGCGTGAACCGCGCCGAGCGGTCAGGATCGAGGGCGAACCGCTCGGGCAACACCTTCAGGGCGACGACGCGATTCAGTTTCGTGTCGGACGCGCGGTACACCTCGCCCATCGCGCCCGCACCGAGCGGGGCGACGATTTCGTAGGGACCAACGCGAAGACCGGCGGCGAGGAAGGTGGGAGGTGGCGCGGAGACCGTATCGGCCAGCACGGATGCACTGGCGACCGGCAGCCGTTCGAGCAAGCTGACGTCCGAAGCGTCCGCCGTCAACAACGACTCGACTTCACGACGCAACGCCGCGTCGTCACCGGTCGCCGCGGCCAGAAAGGCGTTGCGGTCTTCGGCCGGCCGCTCCACGGCGGCCTGAAACAGCGCCTTCACTCGCAGCCAGCGCTCGTCGGTCACGGTCGAGCGTCGGAACCGAGCTCACGATTGAGCCACGCTTTCGCGGTGCGCCAGTCGCGCTTGGCGGTCGATGGAGACACGCTGAGCACATGTGCTGCTTCGTCGATGGTGAGTCCGCCGAACGCACGAAGCTCGACGATCTTTGCCAGTTCAGCGTCAATGGTTTCCAGGCGATCGAGCGCCTGATCCAGGGCGAGGATGGGCATCTCGTTTGACGCAGCGACGTCCCTGGCTTCATCGATCGAGAGACAGCGCACACCGTCGCCGCGTTTGCTCGCGCCGTGACGACGCGCGTGATCGACCAGGATGCGGCGCATCACGTTTGCGGCGACACCAAAGAAATGCGCCCGATTCTGCCAGTCGACCTGCCGTTGATCGACGAGCCGGATGAACACCTCGTGCACGAGGGCGGTCGGCTGCAGGGTGTGGTCAGCCCGCTCGCTCCGAAGCTGGCGGGCCGCAACCCGCCGGAGCTCCGCATAGACGAGCGGCAGCAACTGGTTCAGCGCAGTCCGGTTGCCGCGACTCCACTCGCCCAGCAGTACCGTGACGTCGCGAGGCGAGCCCATCGGAGCCTTCTCCAATCAATTGGATCGAGGCCCACAGCATAGCACCATCCCGTTGACCCGTTATCGATGTCCCTTGCGCGATCTCCTATCGCCGGCGCTCTCGAACACGTCATCGGGCACTGGCGGCAGCAAGAAAACGGGCGGCAACGCCGAGGAGGGTGTATGAAATTCGTGGTTATCTGTCTCTGTGCCGGGGCGCTGGCCGCCGCCGGGTGTGGCGACGGACGCGGGGTTCCGACAAGTCCAAGCGCGAGTGGGTCCGGCGGCAGCCTCGACCCTTCGTTGTCGGCGTCCCCTCGAAGCGGAGACCTCCAGGTGACCAAAGAGTGCTCGGGGTACACGGGTGGCCCCGGCTCTTTCTGCAGGATTACATCCTCGAACGTCAAAGCAATCGAGGTCGACTCGAAGATCCTTTATCTCCAGCCGGACAAGCTTGCAACCCCTTCGGGCAGTGACGTCGTTCTCGACCTGCCGGGGCCCGGCAACAACAAGGCGTTCGGCCATTGCTCACTCGCCAGCGGGCTGTGCACGTTCTCTGGCGGAACCGGGAAGTTCACCGGGTTCCAGGCCAGCGTCGATGTCACGGCTAACGATGATTTCTCGGTCTGGTACTGGAACGGGACGTACAGCTTCGTTCTACGCGACTAAGCCGAGAATCGTCGTCAAGCCCCCGTCGGCTTGACAGGGGTCAATGGCTCGCGCCCCTGCAGGACTTCGATCACGTTTCGGACCGCGAGATCGATCATCGCGGTGCGTGTCTCCCGCGTGGCGCTGCCCAGGTGCGGCACCAGGACGACGTTCTCCATCGTCAGGAGCGCCTCCTGGACGATCGGCTCCTTCTCGTAGACGTCGAGGGCCGCCGCCGCTATCAGATGCTCCTGGAGACCCCAGGCCAGCGCCTCCTCGTCAATCACCGGTCCGCGTGCGGTGTTGACGAGGATCGCGCTGCGCTTCATCCGCATCAGCGCGCGACGGTCGATCAGATGGCGGGTATCGGGACGCAGCGACGTGTTGATGCTGATGACGTCTGACGAGATCAGCAACTCGTCGATCGACATGTCCTGCTTGCCGAAGACGGCGGTCATGCCGAACGCCGGTGCCCTCGCGGCGACCGCGCGTCCAATCCGGCCCCGGCCGATGATGCCGAGCTGCTTGCCCCGAAGCTCGGTACCCAGCATGAAGTCGATCGCCCAGCCTTTCCAGGCCCCGCGCCTGATCAGCCGCTCACCCTCGCCGATTCGCCGCGCCGCAGCAAGAATCAGCGCCCAGGTGAGCTCCGCCGTGGCTTCGGTGAGGACGTCGGGGGTATTGGTGACGACCACACGATGCCGCGCAGCCGCCGGCACGTCGATATTGTCGTAGCCCACGGCGATGTTGGCCACGACCTTCAGTTCAGGGGCCGCCTCGAGCAACGCCTCGTCGACGCGATCGGTGAGCACGCAGATCAGTCCCTGCTTGTCCTGGACGCGGTCGCGCAGCTGTTCTGGTGTGAGCGGCGATTCCTCGAGCTGGACGTTGCAGGCCGCTTCGAGCTTCGCCAGGATGCTCGAGGGCACGCGGCGGGTCAGTAGCACACGAGGGCGCGAATCACCAGTCACGGGGAAAGGAAACGATCAGTGGCCGTGCGACTGGCAATAGCCGCAGTGATTGCAGGTCACGGCCGGTTCAATCAGGCACGCTTCGCCACTGCCCGGAAGCGCGTAGCGGTAATGGCTGGCGTGCGTCACGAAGGTGACGGGCTCGTTGACGGCTGGCCAGGTGGGTGCCGGCGTTTCCGGCGTCAGCTGCCGGGCAACGGCCTGCCGGATCAACGCGCGGAGCGCTTCCTCGTTCATGGCGAGTCCCGATAATCGACGGCGTCCACGATCCCAATCACCGCCGCATCCACCGCGGCAGCTTTGCGGCCAAGCGCTTCGCCGGCGGCTTTGCCTTCGATCACGACCAGCACCTTCTCACCAACCCCGGCGCCAACCGAGTCGATCGCCAGGAGCGCCGTCCCGCGCGGCGCGCCCTCCAGCGTGAGCGGCTGCACCAGCAGCAGCTTCGCGCCTTCGAGCTTCCGGTTCTTCTGCGTCGAGACGACGGTCCCGACGACCTCGGCGATTTGCATTATTTCGATTCGTCCGGGGGCTAAAGCCCCCGGCCTACAGCGGCGGCTAGAGCCGCCGCTCTACAAGTGGGATGTTTCCACAGTCAGCCCGCGCCGGCCAGAGTTACCCCACTGTCCAATGATCGACAATCCCGATCACCGTCGCGTCGGCCGGCGGCTCGACCGGATAAAACGGGAACGCCGCTTCGCGGCCTCTGACGAAGAACACGTGCTCACCAACACCAGCGCCGACCGAGTCGAGGGCAACGAGGGTGCGGCCGGCATCCTCTCCGGACGCGGCAATCGGCTGGACGACGAGCAGCTTGATGCCGGAGAGGTTGGCGTCCTTGATCGTGGCGACGACCTCGCCAATCACCCGCGCGAGTTGCATTTATCGGCCCCGCTCGGCGGCGGTCTCGGCAGGCTCCGGCACTTCGATCTGATCGATGATGCCGACGATGGCGGCATCGACGGGACAGTCCTTCATACCCGCGGCCATCCGGGCGGAACTGCCGCTGACGATGAGCACGGTCTCGCCGATGCCCGCGTCAACGGTGTCCACGGCCACGAGGTAGCTGCCTTCGGTCTTGCCGCGGGGATCCATCGGCCTCGCGACGAGCAGCTTGGTGCTCACCAGCCGTTCGTCCTTGCGCGTCGCGACCACGGTGCCGACGACTTTCGCGAGGATCATTTCGCGTTGGCGGTCGCCTTCCCGATCGGCAGCGCGTCCTCGAGGTTCGCGTGCGGGCGCGGGATCACGTGGACCGACACCAGCTCACCCACCCGCCGCGCCGCCGCCGCACCGGCGTCGGTCGCCGCCTTCACCGCCGCGACGTCGCCGCGGACGATGGCCGTCACGTAGCCGGCGCCGATCTTTTCCCAGCCGACGAGCGTCACCTTGGCGGCCTTCACCATCGCGTCGGCCGCTTCGATCATCGCGACCAGACCCTTGGTCTCGACCATCCCGAGCGCCTCACCCATTTGTGCTCCTTATTGTTCCGGGCGGCTTCGCCCCGCCGGACCCCCCATCGCCGTCGCTCGCGGGGGCCCCAATGCCCCGCTCCGCTCCGGCGGGCGCGCCGCTGGCGCGCTATCTCGATCTGGAAACTGGCAACTGGAAACTGAGAACTATTTCAGATTCCTCAGAGCGTCTTCTATCAGTGCCGTGAGTTCCCCGTATGTTAGCCGAATTTCGCGGTCGGCAGGGACCTTCGGAAAGGCGGCGTAATCCGGCACCAGGCGCTGCCCCGGCGCCGACGGGGCCTGAACCACCTGGCAGTCGGCCGGCGTCCCGGGGACCGGATCCGCGCAGATCGGCGCAGGCGCGGCGATGCCGTAGTGTCCGCGCAGATCCTGCAGGCGAAACACCTCCTCACGCGACAGGATCCGCTCGCCGCCGAGCAGCCGGGCGACCAGGCTGATCTTGGCAAAATGCTCGATCGTCTCCATCTTGTAGTAGGCGGAGAACAGATCCTTCCCCATCGTCAGCGCGCCGTGATTCGCGAGCAGCATGCCGTCGTGCGCCTGGACGTACTTGCTGACTGCCTCCGGCAGCTCCTTCGTCGACGGCGTCGCGTACTCCGCAATCGGCACGCTGCCGAGCGTTGTCACGACCTCGGCGAGCACGGCGCGGTCGAGCGGGATGCCGGCGACGGCGAACCCGGTCGCAATCGGCGGGTGCGCGTGCACGACCGCCTGCACATCGGGACGCCGGCGATAGACTTCGAGGTGCATCTGCATCTCGGACGACGGGTGGCGCTCTCCGGCGACTTTCTTGCCGTCGAGATCGGTGATGCACATCATATCGACGGTCATGAACCCCTTGCAGACGCTGGTGGGGGTCATCAACAGTCGATCGGGACCAAGCCGCACGCTGATGTTGCCGTCGTTGGACGCGGTGTACCCGCGTGCGTAGAGCCGCCGGCCAATTTCGCAGATGTCGGCGCGCAACTGCGCTTCGGTGCTCAACGTTTTCCCCACTGCTGACGGCATTTCTCGGAGCAGAAGTACCGCGTGGAGGTTCCGGTTCCCGAGGTCAGCGCCTGGCTCGGGACAACGAACACGCCGCAGACCGGATCGCGCACCAGCTTCACCGCCTTGCGCTCCCGATCCTGCGGTTCCTTGAGCATGCCCGCACCTTCGAAGATGCCGTACATGAACCGCCACACCATCCGCCCGACGATGAACAGCAGAACGAGCGTGACGATCAGCTTGGCCATCTGCGGTTCACTTCGGCGCCGGCGCGGCGGGCGGCTTCGACGACGAGCCGTCGGGATGAGCCGACCGCAGGCTCTGCAGCGCCTGGCGCGCCATCCCCGCTTCCTGCGAGGACGGCGCAATATCGATGACCTTCTGCCACGCGGTTGCGGCGCCCTGGAGATCCTGCTTGCCGAACGCACGCACGATGCCGATGTTGAGGAGCGTCTTGGTGTGATTCGCGTCGATCGCGAGCGAACGATCGAACTGCGCCAGCGCCCGGTCGGGCTGGTTCATATAGTAGTACGCAATGCCCAGATCGGTGCTGGCATTGACGTGGCCGGGGTTGATCGCCAGTGCGTCTTCGTATTGCTTGCTCGCCTCGGCAAAGCGCTCCGAGTCGAAATACAGATCGCCGAGCTGAACCCGGATTTCGACGTTCCTGGGATCCTTCTCGATCGTCGCCCTCAGGGCGTTCGCACGTGACTCATCGAAGGGGGCGGCCGTCTGCGCCGGCGTCGCCGCCGGGGCTGCCTGTGCGCTCGGGGCTGCTGGTGGACGTCCCTGCTGACTGCCTATCGTCCAGCCGACGAGAAGGCCAAAAAACACGCCGGCTATGCCAAAAACAACGGATTCCTTGGGCACGGAAAGAAGATCATAGCAACGTCCGGCGAAACCAGTCCACCAGCGCACCCGTGAGGCTGGGGTCGCGGGACAGCATCATGGTGCCGTGACCCACCTGCTTCAGAATCAGGATCTCTCGAACTCCGCTTCCCTCCTTCTGCAGCTCCCGGGCAGACCGTGACGCATAGGGGTCATCGTCGCCGGCCACGAACAGCATCGGCCGCTTGATCTTCCGCACGGCCTCGGTCATCCGGAGACCACGGTACTCGACCGAGGGTGAAAGGAGCGCCAGGCTCGCGATCGTGCCATCGGCCGACGCCTCGAGCGCCGCCAGGTTCGCACCAATCGACGCACCAATCACGCCCACCCGCGACTGCTGCACGTCGCTCCGCTGGGCGAGATAGCGCCGGACAGCACGAACGTCCTGCACCATCGAGGCATACTCCGACTGCCCTGCTGCAGGAGGAGGCCCGGCAGTCGATTCACCATGTCCACGCAGATCGAACGCGAGCGCACCGATCCCCTCGGATGCCAGCCGCTGGGCGACCGCGTCCCACTCCTTCCGCGATCGATTGAGCATGTGAACGAGGATTACCGCGGGGCCGGGCCTCGACGAGGGCTCGTACCACGTCGCCGCGAGCGTGACCCCGTCCTCGGTTCGGATCGAGACCCGCTGCTCGGCCCCGGCGCCGGCATCGATTCGCGTGAGCATCACCGCGATGGTGAAAATCGGCACCAGAAGCAACCGCATCCGCGAACCCTCAGGCGAGCGCAGACAGGTAGTCGCGGACGGCGCGGTCCAGCCCGACGTAGAGGGCATGGCTGACGAGCGCGTGGCCGATCGAGACCTCGTCCAGATGCGGCAGATCGCGGAAGAGCGTGAGGTTGTCGAGATCGAGATCGTGGCCGGCATTCACGCCTAGTCCCACGTCGTGCGCGAGCGTGGCCATGTTCGAGTAGATGTCGAAGCTGTGGGCGCCACCGCCAGCATGAAACGCCCGGGCGAATGGTTCCGTGTAGAGCTCGATCCGGTCGCCTCCGACAGCGGCCGCCCACCTGACCGCGGTCTCGTCGGGATCGACGAAGATGCTCACGCGGATGCCCGCGCTCTTCAGGCGACGCACGATGGCGCGCATCTCGGCTGGATCAGCTGAAGGATCCCACCCCGCCTGGCTGGTGATCTCGCCGGCCCGCACCGGCACCAGCGTGAACTGATCGGGACCCACATCTTCCGCCAGCGCCAGCAGATCGGAGCGCGGATCCCCTTCGATGTTCAACTCGACCTTCCCCGCGAGCGGCTCGAGCTCGCCGGCGATCTCGCGCACGTCATCGAAGGTGATGTGGCGCGCGTCTGCGCGCGGATGCACGGTGATCCCGGGGGCGCCGGCCGCCAGGCAGACCCGCGTCGCCTCGATCACGCTCGGGACGGAGCCGCCCCGGGAATTGCGCAGGGTCGCGACCTTGTTGACGTTGACGCTCAACTTCGCCCGTGAGCGCCCGCCCGTCATCCCAGGTGCTCCTTGACCGTGTTCACGATCTGCGTCGCCCAGCCCTGGATCTCCTGCTGATCCTGGCCCTCGATCATGACGCGAAGCAGCGGCTCGGTTCCCGAATAACGCACCAGCAGCCGCCCGTTGCCCGCCAGGCGATCCTCGACGCGCTTCATCGCATCGGCAACCGCCGGCACGGTCAGCAGGTCCCGCTTTTCACGGACCCGCACGTTCAGCAGCACCTGCGGATAGGTCACCAGCTCCCCGGCGAGATCCGCGAGCTCCCGGCCGGTATCGGCGATCACCCGGAGCACGCTCAGCGCGGTGACGATGCCATCACCCGTGAACAGGTGTTTGGAAAAGATGACGTGGCCGGACTGCTCACCGCCGAGCGACAGGCCCCGCTTGATCATTTCCTCCATGACGTACTTGTCGCCGACCGGGCACCGAATCATGTCGATGCCGCTCTCGCGCAGCGCGAGCTCGAGCCCGATATTGCTCATGACCGTCGCAACCAGGCCGTTGCCCTCGAGCTCGCCGAGCTGCTTCAGGTGGCGCCCGCACATCAGCAGCACGGCATCGCCGTCGACGATGCGGCCGTTCGCGTCGACGAGAATCGCGCGGTCGCCGTCACCATCGAAGGCGACACCGACCCGGCATCCCCGTTCGACCACGGTCCTGGCCAGCGCTTCGGGATGCGTGGACCCGCAATCGAGGTTGATGTTGCGACCGTCAGGCCGGGCGCCCATCAGATGGACGTCGAACCCGAGCTCCTCGAAAAGCCGCGGCGCGACCGTCGTCGTGGCGCCGTTGGCCGTGTCCACTGCGATCTTGAGACGGCCGAGACGCTGCGGATCGGGTAGCGCCAGCCGCGCATGCGCGATGTACGCGTCGATGACGTCGGTGCGTTCAACCGGCTCCTCGGCAGAGCCGCCCACCGTCCAGCTCCCGTCGGCGACGATGGCCTCGACCTGCCGTTCGAGCGCGACGGTGAACTTCTCGCCCCGGCCGGAGAACACCTTGATGCCGTTGTCCTGAAATGGATTGTGCGAGGCCGAAATGACGATGCCGGCGTCGTACGCCATCTCGCGGGCGACATAGGCCACGGCTGGCGTCGGCATCACACCTGCGGTCGTGAGGTGGGCGCCCTCGGACCGGATGCCGCGCGCGAGCTCACGCTCGATCCATTCACCCGATTCGCGGGTGTCGCGTCCCGCGATGAAGCGCGGCGGCCGGCCCCCGGACCGCATCGCCCGAACCAGCGCGCCTCCGAGCCTGGCCACGGTCTCGTGATCGAGGGGATGGTCGCCGGCCTTGCCGCGGACGCCGTCAGTTCCGAAAAGTCGGGGGTGGGACATAACACATTGCCAAGATTGTCCGCCTACGGGCCGCTGCTGTTGGCGGCGCTCCGGCGAGACCTCGCCGGAGCTGATCCGGAATTCGCCCCGACCAGCGGAGGCGGGCCAAGATTGCCAAAATTGCCAAAATTAAAGACCGTTCAATCTTGATCAGAATTCAGTATCCGCCCCTGGACCGGAGAGCCTCGATCCATGAATTTTGGCAATCTTGGCAATCTTGGCAATTGTGGCAATCGATTACTTGATCGCCCTGAGGGTGACGCCGACCACAGCGGGATTGATCTCGCTCACACCGAAATGCTGTGAAGGATCGACCTGGACCCGAAGATTGTACTGGCCGGGTCCGAGACCGGCAAGGTCGACGAACGCATCGACGGAGGTCGCATCCACCCCCGAAAGCGCCTCGCGACGTCCCCTGATTGAGAGCGCCACCGACCCGGGTGAGATCCTGGGTGCGGCGAGGCCGCTGCCGAGGTTGCGGGCCCGGACGAGGACCCCGCCGAACTCGCGCTCGATCGGCGCCGGCAGCACCTCGACGATCACGGTGACGTCCTGGGCCTTGAGCAGTCGCACGGCGGAATCGATCAGGCCGACGGCGACGACGTCGCGGACGTTTTCGCGTGCCCCACTGACAGTGATCGGTTCGGTTGTGGCATTCGCCAGCTTCTTGACGTGGCTCTCGGGGCCCTCAATCTCCACGGTCGCCGGCTCCGCGGTGAGCGGCCCTACCACGAACCCGGGCGCCGGTTCGCCTTCGGTCGCTGCAATCACCGGCACGACCCGGCGCGCGGTGTGTTCGAGTTCGATGCCGAGGGTGCCGGGAATGACCTGCGCCACTTCGATGCCGTAAGGCGTGCGCACTTCCTCCGGACGGATGTGAAACAGCCGCGATCCCGGGCGCGCCTGCTGCAAGTCCACCTCGGCGACCACTTCGCCCGGACCCAGCCTGCTCAAGAGCGCGGATGACCCGCGCAGCCGGACCTCCACGCTCTCGGGCGGATCCCCGACGACCTCGAGCAGCGGCGGTTTGTTCCGGAATCCGAGGGGCACGCGCAGGTTGCGCTCGGCGACGTGCTCGCCGGCCACCGTCAGCCACAACAGGCTGGCGCAGACGAGCGCCACGACCTTGAGCCCGATGTGGCGGAAGGGGTGATAAGCCATCAGGCGTCGTAGGCAGACGCCGGGCGTCCGCTGCCGCGACGCTGCACGACGAAGGTTTTCAGGCGCTCGCGCAGGTCGTCGGCCGAGAGCCCGCGATCGATTCGACCATTCATGGCCAGCGCGATCTGGCCGCGCTCCTCGGAGACGACGATCGCGACGGCGTCGTTCTCTTCCGTCAAGCCGATGGCCGCCCGATGCCGCGTCCCGAGGTCGCGGCTGACGCGCGGATTCACCGTCAACGGCAGGAAACACGCCGCCGCGGCAATCCTGGATTCCTGCACGATCACTGCGCCGTCGTGCAGTGGGGACTTGGGCTGGAAGATCGTGACGATCAGGTCGTAAGTCAACGTCGCGTCGATTGGAATGCCGCTCTCGATGTAATTGCGCAGGCCGATCTCTCTCTCTACGGCGATGATCGCCCCGATGCGCTGCTGCGACAGCATCGTCGCCGCGACCACCAGCTCCTCGATGGTCTCGTTGGCCGTTTCCTGGCGGTAGAAATACCGGAAGAAGGGCGCCTGACCGAAGTGCGCCAGGGCGCGGCGGATGTCCGACTGGAAGATCACGATCGCGGCGAAGCCCACGTAGACCAGCAGGTTGCGCACCATCCAGCTGAGCGTCTGCAACGGCGCCCGCCGGGAGATGTAGAACAGCCCTACCAGCAGCAGCGAGCCGGCCGCCATCTGCACGCCCCGCGTACCGCGGATGAGTTTCAGGAACTCATAAAGGATGATCGAAACGATCGCGATGTCCAGCAGATCCCACCAGCCCACGGGCGGACGTCGGAGCAGGCCGGTGAGATATTCGGACACGGCCGTTAGCTTATCGCACGCTCGCGAACTCTACTGATTTCCCGGTCTCGACAGTCCCAGCTCCGTCCAGATCCAGCCGAAGTCGTAGTCGGGACGTCCGCTCCTGGCGGCTCGCTCGGCGGCATTTTCGAGCTGTTTGAGCAGGTCCATCAGCTTGGGTTTCCAGAGCGCGGCCCGCGCGGCCGCTCGAGGAGATCGGTTGCCGAGGGCGGGCACCGGCCGATCGATCCATGAACGGTAATGCCGATCGAACAGCTCGCGTACTGCGCCCGCGCTCTCGTCCGGCATGTCGAGCGCGAGCCGTGACCGGCGCGGCGGCTGCGTTCGAAGTTCGTTCATGGTCTGTTCGAGCGTTTCGAGCGCCGTGGCGCGGTATCGGACACGACCACCGAACAGTGATTCGAGCCACGCCCGTCCGCGCGAGGCTCGCTCCTGCGACGTGGTTTCGAGCACCACGCGATTGCCCTCGATGCCCCACGAGCCCAATTCGCGCTGGCCGTCCTGGCCGGGCTCGCGCCAGGAGATCTGACCGTCCGGCATCACCCGCACGTCCGCCCGGGCCGCCAGCTCGGCCCGCAGGACCTCGGGCTGATCGGTCTCGAAAACGGAGCGGCAGAACACCAATGGATCGCCCTCGGCGGTGACGAGCTGCGGCGGATCGGGGAAGGCGACGAGTTTCAGCCACAGATGATGGAAGACCGCTCCGTGCTTCCGGAAAAACGTGCCGAGCGTATCGAAGGGCTGCTTGCGGTGGTGGCGTCGCTGCAGCCGGCGGAAATGACGGATGATCGCGTCCTTCACATCAGCGGGATAGACATACAACCCGCCCTCGAAGACGTGGCCCCCCATCCCATCCGGTGAGACGCGCGCACCGAGCAGATCCCACGTCACGATCCTGTCCGTCGCCTCGCGCTCGATGACAAACGATCGCTCGCTGGTCCAGAGATCGGCCAGGTGGACGCCGAGGCCGCGCTCGACACACTCGACCTCGTAGAGCCTCAGGTGCGCATCACACAGCCGCCGCGTGAACTGTCGTTCTGCGGGAGAGAGGTTGGCGTGCTCCTCCTGCAGGAAGATCTCGGCGACGGTGGCTGCAGACTCGATCTCCCAATCGAAGAGAAACCACGAGTTGTACTTGATGGTGGCGTCCTCGGATTCGAGCAGCCACCGCAGCTCAGGCGTCGTGCCCTCGCGAATGAGATTGCCCCAGAACAGGAACTCGGCGATCGAGTGGTCGCTGTCGAACGCGGGATGGAATGCGAAGGCGAGGAGCTTGGTGAGCGCGGAATCGCGAATCGAGACCCCCGCCGACGCTGCCGAACGGCCGCAGCAATCGGCGAACGGCCGGCCGCTCCCGCAAGGGCACGGCTGATTCCCGCCGGATGAGCTCATCGGGGGAAATTTTACACTGCCCGTGGCGGGGTGCGGTCCGCGGCGGCAAGCACGCAGTCGCTCACGCGAACCACCTGCACCATTTCGCGAACGCCGTGCACCCGCACGATGTGGGCACCGAGCAGCACGCTGGCCGCCACGGCAGCAGCCGTCCCCCACTCGCGCTCCGAAGGGGGCAGGTCGCCGAGCGCGAGCGTCAGGAACGACTTCCGCGACGGCCCGCTCAGGACGGGCCGGCCCAGTGAGGACAGCCGCTCGAGCGAGGACAGGGCTTCGTAGGAATGTCTCGCCTCCTTCGCGAAACCCAGACCCGGATCGACGATGATCGCCTCGCGCTTGATCCCTGCCTGCTCCGCGGCCGCGATGGCCACAGACAGCTCAGCAGCGATCGCCGAGGGCACGTCCTCGTAGGTCGCCTCCTTGTACATGTCGCGTGAGCGCCCCCGGTTGTGCATCAACACGACGGCAGCGCCAGACTCGGCTGCGACCGCGCCGAGCGCCGGGTCGTACCGAAGGGCGCTGACGTCGTTGATGATGGCCGCGCCGCGCGCAACAGCCTCACGCGCGACTGACGCCCGATACGTGTCGACGGACACCACGGCCCGGCTGCCCAGGGCGGCGATGACTGGCAGCACACGACGAAGCTCTTCGCCAGGGTCCAGCGGCTCGGCGCCGGGACGCGTCGATTCGCCGCCAATGTCGAGGATGTCAGCCCCGTCTTCCAGCATCTTCCAGCCGTCGTCGATGGCACGAGCCGGATCGAAACGCAGGCCGCCGTCCGCGAACGAGTCGGGAGTGACGTTGATGATGCCCATGACGAGCGTGCGCTCGCCGAGGACGAGGGGAGGACGATTGCCGGGAAGGGGGACTTCGAAGCGTTGGCGCAATCGTTTGTCAGTTTCCAGGTTGCCAGTTTCCAGTAGCCAGTGACTTGTTCGAGCTGGTTACTGGAAACTGGAAACTGACAGCCGGCGAACTATTCCTGCGGCAGCGGCTTGTTCAGCGGTGGCAGCGGCGGAACGATCGACGGGCGCTCCTTCGGCTGGCGCCGATCGTCGTTCTGCGCGGCGGTTGCCGGTGCCCGGTACTCTTCGAGCGCCTCTCCTGCCACGATCCGCTTGACCTGCTCCGCATCGAGGACCTCGCGGGCCAGCAGCTCCTCGGCGATCCGATCGAGCGCGACGCGGTGCTTCTCGAGCGTTGAGCGCGCCCGGTCGTAGTTCGTCGTGATGAACTTCTTCAGCTCCTGATCGATCCGGATCGCGGTGTCCTCGCTGTAGTCCTGGTGCTGGGCGATCTCGCGGCCAAGGAAGATCTGTTCTTCCTTCTTACCGAACGTCAGCGGCCCCATCGCATCGCTCATGCCCCACTCGCACACCATCTTGCGCGCGAGCTCGGTGGAGCGTTCGAGGTCGTTGCCGGCGCCGGTGGTCATGCTGCCGTTCATCGTGATTTCCTCGGCGATGCGGCCGCCGAGCAGAATCGCGATCTGATCGTTCAGGTAGTCGCGCGTGTAGTTGTGCTTGTCGTCGACCGGCAGCTGCATCGTCACCCCGAGCGCCATGCCCCGCGGAATGATCGTGACCTTGTGGACCGGGTCGGCGTGCGGCAGCACCACCGCGAGGAGCGCGTGCCCCGCCTCGTGAACGGCGGTGACCTTCTTCTCCTCTTCGCTGATGATCATCGAGCGCCGCTCCGAGCCCATCAGGACCTTGTCCTTGGCGAACTCGAAGTCGAGCATCCGCACGACCTTCTGGTTGTAGCGCGCGGCGTTGAGCGCAGCCTCGTTGACGAGGTTCGCGAGATCGGCGCCCGAGAAGCCCGACGTGCCCCGCGCCAGGATGTGAATGTTCACGTCGTCCGAGAGCGGAATCTTCTTGGTGTGGACGGCGAGAATCCCTTCGCGGCCCTTGACGTCCGGCCGATTGACGACGATTCGCCGATCGAAGCGGCCGGGCCGCAGCAGGGCCGGATCGAGCACGTCGGGCCGGTTGGTCGCCGCCACGAGGATGACGCCCTCGTTCGACTCGAACCCGTCCATTTCGACGAGCAACTGGTTCAGCGTCTGCTCCCGCTCGTCGTGACCGCCGCCGAGGCCGGCGCCACGATGACGTCCGACCGCGTCGATCTCATCGATGAAGACGATGCAGGGGGCGTTCTTCTTGCCCTGCTCGAAGAGGTCGCGGACCCGCGACGCGCCGACACCGACGAACATCTCGACGAAGTCCGAGCCGCTGATCGAGAAGAACGGCACGTTGGCCTCACCGGCCACCGCGCGGGCGAGCAGGGTCTTGCCGGTGCCCGGGGGGCCCATCAGGAGCACGCCCTTCGGGATACGGCCACCCAGCTTCTGGAACTTCTGCGGTTCTTTGAGGAACTCGATGATTTCCTGGAGCTCTTCCTTGGCCTCGTCTACGCCCGAAACGTCCTTGAACGTGACCTTCTTCTGCGAGCTGGAGGACAACTTCGCGCGGCTCTTGCCGAACGACAGGGCCTTGTTCCCGCCGCTCTGCATCTGCCGCATGATGAAGATCCAGAACCCGATCATCAGAAGGATCGGGGCCCAGGAATACAGCACGCTGGCCCAGGGGCTGGTCGTGGCCTCGCGGGCCTCGATCTTGACGCCCTGCTCGTCCAGGAGATTCGCAAGCCTTTCGTACTGCGCGGGGGCGTACGTGCGGAACTCGGCCGCATTTCCGGCCTGGCCGTTCCGCTTGCCGGTGATCTGGTTCCCGGTGATGACCACGGAGTAGACCTGCTTCTCTTTGACTTCCTGCAGGAACTCCGTGAAGGGAATCGAGGCCGGCTGGCGCTGCCATCCAGCAGAGAAGCTCCAGATCATGATCCCTATGCCGATCAGGACGATCCAGAACAGCAAACTCTTGAGGGTCGAGTTCAACCTACGCCTCCTAACCGCCTTGCTTTCAAGAGTATCACGCCCTGTTCAGGGGCCGTGACCCGAAAATCCTCAGCGACCGACTGGCCGACGACCCAGACAATCCGGTCGTCCCGATCCACCACCAGTGGCAGGGAATCGCGATCTGCTCTGGCAATCTTGCGGTCGACCAGAAAGTCCTGCAACTTCCGGCCCCGCCCGCGCATCCCAAGGGGCTTGAAGGTATCCCCGGGGCGACGCGAACGAACCGCCAGGGGGCCACGGAGGGGCGCGGCCGCCACCACCGCCGCGTTTCCCCGGGCCGGCGGCGGACTGACCTCTCCGGGCTCTTCGAGCCAGGCTGCTGAGAGTGCCCAGCCCGGGACAGCCACCTCACCAGGTATAGACAACGGAAACCGAAAAGAGTTCGAAAACGGCCGGTCCGGGCTGCTTCCAAAGACGATCCGCGAGCCCCGCCGGACCGCGGTGACCCCCGGCAGCGCGAGCGCCGCTCCCTCGGCGCCACCGCGCGCGAGCTCCAGCAGATCGTCGATGTGCTGAAATCCGATGAACCGGCCGGGTGCAGCCGCCGCAAGGGCCTTCCGGGTGACGCGAGACGCGAGCGCCGGAGGAAGCGCCGTGAGGCCTGCGACGTCGACCGTGACGTCGCCGCTCTCCTGTAAGACGATCGAACCTGCGGATTCGATTGCAAGCCGGTCCAGAAATTCGTCGTCTTCCCGAGCGAGGGCTGCCTCGCGCGCCAGCGTCGAAGAGATCGCCGGGGAGAACCGCGCCAGGAACGGCACCAGCTCGACCCGGACCCGGTTTCGCGGAATATGGACGTCGGCATTCGACGAGTCCTCGCGAAACCCGAGACCGTGCTCGGCGGCATAGTGCCGGAGCTCCACCCGCGAGATGTCGAGCAGCGGCCGGATGACACGGCCGGCGCGTGGCCGGATCCCCGCGAGCCCTGCCGGACCGGCACCCCGGATCAATCGCAACAGGAACGTCTCCGCCTGATCGTCGAGCGAGTGGCCGACAGCAATCGCGGCGGCGCCGATGGACTCTGCAGCTTCTTCGAGGAACTCATACCTCGACTGTCTGGCCGCGTCTTCGAGCGACCGGCCGTGCTCGCGCGCCCGAGCCGCGACGTCGGCGCGGCCGGCGATGAACGGCACACCCGTCGCTGCCGCGAGATCGCGGCAGAAGACCTCGTCCGCGTCGGCTTCGGCGCCGCGGAGCTGATGATTGAAATGTGCCGCCGCCGCAACTACCAGTTCGCCGCGCTGCTCGAGCGTGCGAAGAATGTGAAGGAGCGCCACCGAGTCCGGGCCGCCCGACAACGCCACGAGCACACGCGCTCCGCGCGGAAGCATCTCGTGCTTCCGAATCGTGCGCAGGACGCGGGAGTGGACGGACATCGTCGTAAGGGACAAGGGAGAAGGGACCCTTCTCCCTGTCGAGAACGAATTTGGTGCCGGTGCAGGGACTTGAACCCCGGACGCCGCGGATATGAGCCGCGTGCTCTAACCAACTGAGCTACACCGGCAGGAACCGTTGATTGTAGCATCCGCAGACTTCCGGCTGAAGCCGGCCCTCGACTGAGCTCGGTCGGCCCTGAGCCCTGTCGAAGGGCCGGAAGCCACCCCAACGGACTGAGCCTGCCTCGCCGAAGCGCGAAGCGCGAGGAGGGTGGCTTCCGCCTTCAGGCGGAGGGCTCTTGCTCGATGAGCGCGGCGGCCAGCAGCGGAATCATCAGCTCATGGTGTCCGACGAGCGAGTAGCCCCGGCCGATCCCGGCGACCGGGCGCGAGACGACGTTGGTCTGGGCGCGGTAGTGGCGGATGAAGTCCATGTCGACCGTCGTCAGCCCTTCAAGATTGATCCCCGCGTTGCGCGCGAGCGCAACGGCCTTCAAGAAGACTTCCGGCAGAATCACGGCCGATCCGCAGTTCAGGAAGACGCCCTGCTCGAGGGTCGCGACGTTCGACACGAGGAAGCGGAAGTCGCGGAGGCTACCCTCGCCCAGCGCCGCGCCTGATGCGGCCGGGTGCATATGAATGATGTCCGTACCGATGCCGACATGCACAGTGACGGGGATCTGGAGACGTGCGGCGGCGGCAACCAGGCTCAGGTGCACGTGGGAAGGACGCGAACGGTCGAGCCACTCGCCCACCGCTTGTCCGATGCCCTGGCCGCGTGCCACGCCCTCGTTGATGGCGGCGTTCAGCAGATGGCCGGTCTCGGTGGCCATGCCAAACCGCCCGGGCCCGAGCGCTTCCTCGACTTCCTCCGACGTCGCACCGGAGACTGCCAGCTCGAAGTCGTGAATGATGGCCGCACCATTGGTCGCGACGGCGGACACGAAACCGCGCTCCATCAGATCGATCAGCACGGGGCCGAGACCCGTTTTGACGACATGGGCACCGATGCCCCACAGGAGGGTGCGGGCACGAGCGCGTGCCGCGGCAATCGCTTCGACGACCTCGGCGAAATCCGACCCTGCGAGGATCCGCGGCAGCGACTCGATCCAGCCCCGGATCCCGCTCCCCGGCACGTAGGGCGTCGCAAAGTCGGCCGCGTTCGCTTTGCTCCGGCGCGAGGCGAGCGGATAGGTACGGACGCCGGAGAGATCGAATTCTTCGTACGGAAGTTTCACGGGGGAATTATCGGTCAAGTCAAAGAACGAGCATGGCGTCCCCGTAGCTGTAAAAGCGGTACCGCTCGCGCACCGCGCTCGCGTAGGCCGCGAGCACGCGATCGCGGCCGGCAAAGGCGGCGACCAGCATCAACAGGGATGATCGCGGCAGGTGGAAGTTGGTCATCAAGCCATCAATCACCTTGAACTCGAAACCGGGATGGATGAAGAGGGTCGCGAATGCGGCGCCTGCGGGCACCGTTCCTGCCCCGCGGATGGCCGCATCTTCGAGCGCGCGCGTGGTCGTGGTCCCGACGGCAATCACGCGCCGGCGCTGCTGCTGCGCGGTATTGATCGCGGAAGCGGCAGCGTCGCTGATCTCGTAAGGCTCCGGATCGACCAGGTGATCCTCGACACGCTCGGCGCGTACCGGCTTGAACGTGCCGTACCCGACATGAAGCGTGACCGCGGTGCGCTCGACGCCCCGCGCGGCCAGGTGGTCGAGCATCTCCGGCGTGAAGTGGAGTCCGGCAGTCGGCGCTGCCACCGAGCCGCGGTGTGACGCGAAAATCGTCTGGTAGCGATCGCGGTCGGCCGGCAGATCCGGACGCTTGATATAGGGCGGCAGCGGCATGTGACCGAGCGCGTCGACGAGGACATCGACTCGCGCGTGCCGGTCTTCGGGCCAGAGGCGAATGCGGCGCCGGCCGAAGAATCGCTGTTCGAGCACTTCGGCGACCAGGGCACCGGCGTCGGCCGCGAACCGCACCATGGCCCCGGGCTTGAGCTTCTGGCCCGGATGCATCAGCGCGTCGCACTCGACCGCCTCACCGGCAGCCGCCTCGGGCAGGGAGAGCAGCAGGCACTCGACGACACCACCGCTTGGCACCCGGTGGCCGAGCAACCGCGCCGCGAACACGCGAGTGTCGTTCACGACCAGCAGGTCGCCGTCTTGCAGGTGCGACGCCAGCTCGGCCACGCGAGTGTGTGCAACGCCGCCGCTCGCCCGATCCAGGACGAGCAGGCGCGATCGGCCGCGCGGCGCAGCCTCCTGCGCGATCAAATCCTCGGGAAGATCGAAATCGAAATCCGAGACGAGCACCGGGAGACGCTACCACGCAGCCGAGTTGGAGGGGCTCGTGCATATGAAACCGGCGTGAGTCAGAATCGGACCAATCGCGCCGCCCCCCCTGCCGCGAACCACACGAGACAGCCTCATCAGGAAGCTGAGCCAGAAAAGCCGGCCCGCCGTTCCCGAGACGGTGAAGCATCGGACGCCGCAGACGGCCCGGCATCGGCTGAGACAAACGATGTCGTCAGCGCGACCGCGGTCCGCAGCGTCGCGCTGACCGTCATCGCAGTCATCGGCTCGATCCTCGTGCTTCAGTACGCCCGCCCGGTTTTGATCCCGGTCGTCATCGGGGTGCTGATCAGCTACGTCCTTGGTCCGGCGGTCGACTCGCTGGCCCGCCACAAGGTGCCGCGGTGGGCTGGCGCAGTCCTCGTGATCGTGCTGCTGTGCGGCACGCTCGGCTACAGCGGCTACAAGCTGGCGCCGCAGATTCTGTCGATCGTCCAGGACATGCCGACCGCGGCGCGCCGGCTCATGGACCGCACCAAGATGTCGCGCTCGTCCAAAGACGACTCTGCGCTCGAGACCATGCAGCGCGCCGCCACCGAAATCGACAAGGCGGCCGCCGACGCGGCCGAGCCGGCTCCCACACAGAAAGGCGTGACGCGCGTGCAGATCGTCGAGCCGGCCTTCCGCGCCACCGACTACCTGTGGGCGGGCGGCAAGAACGTCGTGAGCTTCCTCGGCCAGTTCGCGATGGTGATGTTCCTGGTGTTCTTCCTGCTGCTGACCGGAGATCTGTTCAAACGCAAGCTGGTGAAGATCGCCGGACCGACGCTGACGAAGAAGAAGATCACGGTCCAGATCATGGACGAAATCAACCAGCAGATCAGCGGGTTCCTGCGCGTGCAGGTCCTGACCAGCGCGCTGGTCGGCCTGCTGACCGCCATCGCGTTGTGGTACTTCGGCGTCCGCCAGTACATCATCTGGGGCATCCTCGCGGGCATCTTCAACTCGATCCCCTACCTCGGTCCCCTGATCGTCACCGGCGGCCTCGGCGTCGTCGTCTTCATCCAGTTCGACGATCTGCTGAAGACCGCGTACATCTGCGGGATCACGCTCGCGATCACCAGCCTCGAAGGCTGGCTCCTGACGCCCACGCTCATGAGCCGCGCCGCGCAGATGAACCCGGTCGCAATCTTCGTCGGCCTGCTGTTCTGGAGCTGGGTCTGGGGCGTGTGGGGCACCATCCTGGCGGTGCCGATGATGATGACGGTGAAGGCGATCTGCGACAGGATCGAGGACTTGCAGCCGGTTGGTGAGCTGCTCGGGGAATGACTTCCTCAAATCCCAAGCTCCAAGCTCCAAATCCCAACGCACTCCCAACCTCCAAATCCCAAACCAATTTCCCAACCGGTTAGGAGTTGATTTGGGAGTTGGCTTGGGATTTGGCAGTTGGGAGTGTCTTGGGATTTGGAGCTTGGAGCTTGGGATTTGAAGTGTCTCTCAGACCAGTCCTCGCTGTGACAGGAGCCAGATGATCAGCACGATCGGCGTGATCGCGATCAGCGCGAGGAACGCCAGGCAGATCCACACAAACCAGTAGTCGGCGCGCGCCGGCGGCACGCCGGGGCGGGCATGGCGTTCGAGGAGGGCGAGGTTCCGCAGGTTGGCCTTCCAGCCGATGTCCGCGAGATCGCCCAGGATCGGCACGAGGCCGATCAGCATGTCGAACGCCGCGTTCAGGACCATTCGCGCCTGCACCACGACGGGCAGCCGCATCCGGACCGCCTGCACCAGGAGCAGCGCCGCGAACGCGGGGGTGGAGATATCCCCGAGACCCGGGATGAGGCCGACGATGGCATCCAGCCCGAAACGGATCCCGGTGCCCGGAATCCGGAAGGCGCTGTCGAGGAGGACCGCCCATCGCCGGAGCGCGTCGAGCGCGACCGGATTGCCGGGAGCGTGCGCGGTCACAGCCGCATTCTGCCGCGTGATGTCCGGCTTTTCGTTGCTATCTGCTCGCGCAACGTGTTACCTACGTCTGCTGTGCCGACCACACATTTCCGAGTCTGGCCTGGCGCTCCATATCCACTTGGTGCGACCTGGGACGGCGTGGGTGTCAACTTCGCAATCTTCTCCGAGCATGCCACGAAGGTGGAGCTCTGTCTCTTCGATTCCGCCGACGCCGAGGTCGAATCGCTGACGATCCCGCTCCCGGAACAGACCGATATGGTCTGGCACGGCTATCTGCCCGACGTGCGTCCGGGGCAGCTGTACGGGTACCGGGTGCATGGCCCTTTTGCGCCGCAGTTCGGCTACCGGTTCAATCCGAACAAGCTGGTGCTCGATCCGTACGCCAAAGTGATCGGCCGCGCGATCCGCTGGCACGACTCGTTGTTCGGATTCAAACCCGGGACCGACGACACGTCCTTCGACGACCGCGACAGCGCGCCTTACGCCGCGCTCGCAGCGGTCGCCGATTCGGCGTTCACGTGGGGCAACGATCGGCCGCTCAGGATACCGTGGCACGAGACGATCATCTACGAGCTGCACCCCAGGGGCTACACACAGCTCAACCGGAGCATCCCGGAACACCTGCGCGGCACGTATCTCGGCCTCGCGAGCGAGCCGGCGATCAAGCACCTGACGAACCTCGGCGTCACCGCCGTCGAACTCATGCCGGCGCACCATCATGCCGACGAGTGGCACCTCGTGCAGAAGGGGCTGCGCAACTACTGGGGCTACAACACGCTGTCGTATTTCGCGCCGGACCTTCGCTACACCTCATCGAAGCAGCCGCTCGAGAGCGTGCGCGAGTTCAAGATGATGGTGCGGGCGCTGCACGCGGCCGGGCTCGAAGTGATTCTCGACGTGGTCTACAACCACACCGCCGAAGGCAACCATCTCGGACCGACGCTCTCGCTGCGCGGCATCGACAACACGTCGGCGTACCGCCTCCAGCCGCACGATCCGCGGTTCTATCAGGACTTCACCGGCTGCGGCAACACGCTGAACATGCGCAGTCCGCGCGTGCTCCAGTTGATCATGGACAGCCTGCGCTACTGGGTGCAGGAGATGCACGTCGACGGGTTCCGCTTCGATCTCGCCAGTGCGCTGGCTCGTGAGTTGCATGCCGTTGACAAGCTCGGTGCGTTCTTCGACATCATTCATCAGGATCCCGTGCTGTCGCAGGTGAAGCTGATCGCCGAACCGTGGGATCTCGGAGAAGGCGGCTACCAGGTCGGCAACTTCCCCACCAAGTGGACGGAGTGGAACGGCAAGTACCGCGACACGGTACGGCGGTTCTGGCGTGGTGACGGCGGAGTGCTCTCGGAACTGGCCACCCGGCTCTCGGGCAGCAGCGATCTCTACGAGCAGAGCGGCCGCCGGCCGTCCGCCAGCATCAACTTCGTCACCGCGCACGACGGCTTCACGCTGATCGACCTGGTCAGCTACAACGAGAAGCACAACGAGGCCAACGGCGAGGGGAACGCCGACGGCGAGAACCACAATCTGAGCTGGAACTGCGGCGCCGAGGGACCGACGACCGATCGCCGGATCATCGAGCTGCGCGAGCGCCAGCGGCGCAATCTCATGGCGACGCTGCTCCTCTCGGTCGGTGTGCCGATGATCAGCGGCGGCGACGAGATCGGCCGCACGCAGGGCGGCAACAACAACGCCTACTGCCAGGACAACGAGACCAGCTGGACCAACTGGGATCTGGCTCCCCCGGATCGCGAGTTTCTCGAATTCACCCGTCGCGTCATTCGCATCTGGAAGGAGAATCCGGTTCTCCGGCGGCGCAAGTTCTTCCAGGGCCGCCGCATCCGCGGCGCGGAGGTGCAGGATATTGCCTGGCTCGATGCCTCCGGCCGCGAGATGACCGACAGCATGTGGAATGCGCCCGATGTGCGGCGCCTCGGCGTCCGCATGAACGGCGACGCCATCTACGAGATCAACGAGCGGGGTGAACCAATCGTCGGGGAGACGCTGATACTGCTCTTGAACGCCGACAAGGATCCGGTGAGCTTCGTGCTGCCAGCGCGGACACCTGAAGAGCGGTGGGAGACGCTGATCGATACGGCCGACCCCTGGCTGCTCTCGCGGCGGCTCCGCGGCGGCGATCGGTATCAGCTCCAGGCCCGGTCGATGGTGGTCCTGCGCTTGAATTGCCGCAAGGAAGATCTGCGGCGGTCGGCGGACTGGGGACCCATGGGGGTCTACTAGATCGCGGGTTCGCGGGTTCGGGGGTTCGCGGGTTCGGTGTGGCTTCCGGCTTTAGCCGGAAGATCCGATGATGGACAGAACGATCATGGCGAAGACAGCGACTGATCGACGGAAGACGAGGACTCGCCCCGGCGTTGAAGGCGAGACAGCGGCAGGGATTGAAGCCAGCCGAACATCCGGGCTCGAGCCGGTGCTTCAGCGCCGTGTCATCGTCGAGGGGGTGCACCCCGAAGTGGATGGCGGGCGCTTTCCGATCAAGCGCACCGTCGGTGAAGAAGTGATCGTCGGCGCCGACATCTTCGCCGACGGTCACGACACGCTGGCCGCGGCGTTGCTCTATCGCAAGCGTGGCGAGCCGGAGTGGCTCGAGGTGCCGATGGAGCCGCTCGGCAACGATCGCTGGCAGGCGCGCTTCCGGATCGAGGAGCTGACGCCGTATGAGTACACCATCGAGAGCTGGGTCAATCGATTCGGAAGCTGGCGCCACGAGCTGTCCAAGAAGTTCGGCGCCGGGCAGGACCTGAAGAGCGAGCTGCTCGAAGGGGCGGCGCTCGTCAGGGAGGCGCTCCTGCGCGCGCCGGAAGCCGCAGACGACGACCACCGCGTGCTCAGCGAGACCGCCGCGTCGCTCGCCGATGAGGCGCTCGGCCAGCCGGAGCGCGTCGCCGCCGCGCTTGCGGTCGCCGTCGAGAGCGCGATGGCCCGTTTCGTCGATCGGTCGCTGGCGACACGTTACGCCCGCGAGCTGCAGGTAACGGTCGAGCGTGAACGAGCCCGGTTCGGAGCCTGGTACGAGATGTTTCCGCGATCGTCTGGATCGAATCCGGATCGGAGCGGCACGTTCAAGGACGCCGAGGAGCGGCTGCCCTACATCGCGTCGATGGGTTTCGAGGTGCTGTACCTCCCGCCGGTTCATCCTATCGGCCGCGCCTTCCGCAAGGGCCGGAACAACACGCTCGATCCCGGCCCGGACGACGTCGGCAGCCCATGGGCGATTGGGAGCGACGCCGGAGGGCACGATGCCGTGGAGCCGGGGCTGGGCACGATCGAGGAGTTCGACAGCTTCGTCAAAGCCGCGAAGCGGTGGCGCCTCGAGATCGCGCTCGATCTCGCCTACCAGGCCTCACCCGATCATCCGTACGTGAACGAGCATCCGGCCTGGTTCAAACAGCGTCCGGACGGCACGATTAAGTACGCCGAGAATCCGCCCAAGAAGTACCAGGACATCTACCCGATCAACTTCGAGTCGGCCGACTGGCCGGCCCTGTGGACCGAGCTGAAGCGCGTCATCGAGTTCTGGATCGCGCACGGGGTCAAGATCTTCCGCGTCGACAACCCGCACACCAAGTCGTTCCGGTTCTGGGAGTGGGCGCTCGCCGACATCAAGCGGCAGCATCCCGACACGATCTTCCTGTCCGAAGCGTTCACCCGGCCGAAGATGATGCGCTATCTCGCGAAGTCGGGTTTTTCGCAGTCGTACACCTACTTCACGTGGCGCAATGCGAAAGACGAGCTGATGGAGTACTTCACGGAGCTGACCCGCACGGACGTGCGCGAATACATGCGGCCGAACCTGTTCGCCAATACCCCCGACATCCTGCACGAGTATCTGCAGCACGGCGGCCGCCCGGCGTTCCAGGTGCGGTTGATCCTCGCCGCAACGCTCGGGGCCTCCTACGGCATCTACAGCGGCTACGAGCTCTGTGAGAACGTGCCGGTCAGGCCGGGGAGCGAGGAGTATCTCGATTCGGAGAAGTATCAGATCCGCCTGCGCGACTACGACGATCCGGCCAGCCTGTCGGAGCTGATCGGGCGGATCAACGCCATCCGTCGCGAGCATCCGGCGCTGCAGCGGGATCGCGGCCTGCGTTTTCACCAGACCGACAACCCGCACATCATCTGCTACAGCAAGCGAAGCGAGGACGGATCCGATCTGATCCTGGTCATCGTCAACCTCGACGCGCACCACATGCAGCACGGCTTCATTCAGCTGCCGCTCGGCGACTGGGGTCTGTCCGCGGGCGCGTCAATCGAGGTCCTCGATCTCATCTCGACCGAGCGCTACTACTGGCGTGGGGAGTGGAACTACGTCCGGCTCGACCCGCAGGCACGCGTCGGCCACATCCTGCACGTGCAGGTGCCAGGGCTGCCGCCACAGGAGGATTCACCTCTTCCGCTTCGCGGGTAACATGACCACTGTCAAAGACCCCCTCTGGTTCAAGGACGCCGTCGTCTACCAGGCGCACGTGCGCGCCTTCTTCGACAGCAACAACGACGGCGTCGGCGATTTTGCCGGTCTCACCCAGAAGCTCGACCACCTGCAGGGACTCGGCATCAACGCCTTGTGGCTGATGCCCTTCTACCCGTCGCCGCTCCGTGACGACGGGTACGACATCGCGGACTACGAGAACATTCATCCCAGCTACGGCACCCTGGACGATTTCGATCGCTTTCTCGAGGAAGCCCACCGGCGCGACATCCGGGTCATCACCGAGCTGGTCATCAACCACACCTCGGACCAGCATCCGTGGTTCCAGGCGGCGCGGCGCGCGCCGGCCGGATCGCCGGAGCGTGAGTTCTACGTCTGGAGCGAGACCAACCGGAAGTACGACGGCGTACGGATCATCTTCACCGATACGGAAACCTCGAACTGGAGCTGGGACGACACCGCGAAGGCCTACTACTGGCACCGCTTCTTCCATCACCAGCCGGACCTGAACTTCGACAATCCGGCGGTCCTCGACGCGGTGATCCGGGTGATGCAGTTCTGGCTCGATCGCGGGGTCGACGGGCTGCGGCTCGATGCCGTCCCCTACCTGATCGAGCGCGAGGGCACGATCTGCGAAAACCTGGAGGAGACGCATGCGGTTTTGAAGAAGATCCGACGCGCACTCGACACCCGCTATCCCGACCGCATGCTGCTCGCCGAGGCCAACCAGTGGCCCGCCGATGTCCGGCCGTACTTCGGCGAGGGCGACGAGTGCCACATGGCGTTTCATTTTCCGCTGATGCCGCGCATGTTCATGGCGGTCCGGCAGGAGGACCGCCATCCGATTGTCGAGATCCTGCGCCAGACGCCGGACATCCCCGAGAACTGCCAGTGGGCGATGTTCCTCCGCAACCACGACGAGCTGACGCTCGAGATGGTCACCGACGAGGAACGCGACTACATGTACCAGGCCTACGCGGCCGATCCGCAGATGCGGATCAACGTCGGGATCCGGCGCCGCCTCGCCCCGCTGCTCGAGAACAGCCGGCGCCGCATCGAGCTGCTCCACAGCCTGCTGTTCTCGATGCCGGGCACGCCGATCATCTACTACGGCGACGAACTCGGGATGGGCGACAACATCTATCTCGGGGATCGCAACGGGGTGCGAACGCCGATGCAGTGGACCGGCGATCGCAACGCCGGCTTCTCGCGAACCGATCCGGCCCGGCTCTATGCGCCGCCGATCATGGATCCGGTCTACGGTTACCAGGCGATCAACGTCGAAGCGCAGGAGCGCGCCCCGTTTTCGCTGCTCAACTGGATGAAGCGCGTCATCGGGCTCCGCAAGCAGTCGCAGGTCTTCGGCCGCGGCACGATCGAGTTCCTGCCCGCCAACAATCGCAAGATCCTGGCCTACCTGCGCAAGTACAGGGACGAGGAGATCCTGTGCGTCGCGAACCTCTCGCGCTCGGTCCAGCCGGTGGAGCTCGATCTGAGCCGGTTCAAGGGGCTGACCCCGGTCGAGGCGCTGTTCCTGACGGAGTTTCCGCCGATCGGCGCGCTCCCGTACTTCCTGACGCTGGGCGGCTACGCCTTCTACGTATTCCGCCTGCAGCACTCGCCGTCGTCGCTGACCGCCAGGGTGGCCCAGGAAACGGTCGCGTCGGTCGGCGAGACGCCGGCGCTGTTCATGGGTGTCGCGTGGGACACGCTGCTCGACGGCAACGTCCGGACGCTGATCGAACGTGATCTGCTCGTCGGCTTTCTCCAGCGGCAGCGCTGGTTCGGGGGCAAGGCCCGCGGCGTGCGCACGGCACGCTTCGTCGATTGGGGGCTGCTCCGCCGCGGCTTCCATCCGCTGTTCATGACCATCGTCGAGGTCGAGTATCAGGATGGCGAGCGGGACAACTATTTTCTGCCGCTCGCGATCTGCGGAGCCGCCGACGTGAAGACCATCGAAGAGCGCTCACCGCACGGCGTCCTCGCGCGCGTGACCGGCGCCAGGAAAGGCGTGCTCTTCGACGGGTGGGTCGACAACAGTTTCGCGCACGCCATGCTCGAATCGATCGAGCAGTCGCAGGAAATCCGGATGCGGCGCGGAGCGATCCAGTCGATTCCGACGGCGCTGTTCAAGCTCGTTCGGGGCGAGGAGGCGCTCGAGATCAAACGGCTGGGAGGCGAACAGAGCAACACCTCGGTGATCTACGGCGACCGGCTGATCCTCAAGCTGTTCCGGCGGCTGCAGCCGGGCGTCAACCCCGACTACGAAATCGGACGGCAGTTGACCGAGCGGATCGGCTACACGCGCGTGCCGGCCGTGACCGGCGCATTCGAGCACCGCTTGACCGCCGAACAGCCGATGACGATCGGCCTGCTGCAGCAATTCGTGGAGAGCCAGGCCGACGGATGGCGTCATGCGACCGATGAAGTCGGCCGCTATTACGAAGACGTCGGCGGCACGCTGTCGCCGACGATGGCCACGCCTGGCACCATCTCGGAATGGCTTGGCCTGACGCTGCCCGCCGGGGTTCGAGATGTCATGGGCGGCTACGTCTCTACTGCCGAAACCCTCGGCCGCCGCACCGGTGAAGTCCACCTCGCGCTTGCCAGCGATTCCAGCACCGCGGCGTTCGCGCCCGAGCCGTTCACCCAGGACGACCTTTCGAGCCTCACGAAAGAGGCGGCCGGGCAGGTCCACACGGCGATCGACACGCTGCGTCTGGCGCTCGACGCGACCGGTGGCCGCGATCTTCCTCCGGACGTGGCGGCGCTGGCCCGCGCGCTCCTCGCTGCGGAAGCGGACCTGCTCGGCCGGATTCGGTCGACACCCGTGCTGAACTTCAGCGCCTCGAAGATCCGCGTGCACGGCGACTATCACCTCGGCCAGGTACTCTGGGCCGAGGGGGACTTCTACATCCTGGACTTCGAGGGAGAGCCGGCCCGGGGGATCGCGCAGCGGCGCGAGAAGCAGTCGCCCCTCAAAGACGTGGCCGGCATGCTCCGCTCGTTCAGCTACGCCGCCTATGCCGGCCTGTTCGCTCACGTGTCGACGCGTTCAGCCACCATTGCCGAGATGGAGCCGTGGGCACGTATCTGGCAGACATCTGCCAGCGCGTCCTTTCTGAAGGGATACTTCGGGACGGTTGACGGAGCGCCGTTCATCCCGACTGAACCGTCCCAGCGGGATTTGCTCCTCCAGCTTTTCATGCTGGACAAGGCGCTGTACGAGCTCAACTACGAACTGAACAACAGGCCCGACTGGGTGCGGATTCCCCTCACTGCCATCCTCGGCATCGTCCGCGGAGAGTAGCTGCCGGGCTGTCGATTTCAACTCATACGCGGTGCTGGTGCGATCGGACACGAACTCTCTTCCCCGCGGGACCGCGGAGCCGGCGGTGGTGCGCCTGTTCGGCGCGCTGCCTGAGCCGGGGGGCGTGCGGTTTCGTGCACCCGCCTCTGCCTCATGCGACCTCGACATTGAAATCCTGAGCGGCGCCGCCGCTGGCATCTACAGGCTGGTGCCGTCGAGCGTCGGAGTGCAGGAGCGATTCGTCGAGGCCGCTTCGGCAGGGGACACCTACAGCTATCTGATCGATGGCGTGCGGCGGCCCGATCCGGCGTCGCGGTTCCAGCCGACGGGCGTGCACGGCCCTTCGCAGATCGTCGATCCGAACGCGTTCCGCTGGCGCCACGAGACGTGGCCGTTCACACCCGACAACCTCGTGATCCATGAGCTCCATGTCGGAACGTTCACCGATCGCGGGACGTTTGCAGCCGCACGCGAACGCCTCGCCGATCTGCGTGCCCTCGGTGTGACCGTGATCGAGCTGATGCCGGTCGCGGCATTCGCCGGACGCCGGAACTGGGGATACGACGGCGTCGATCTGTACGCGCCATCCGAGAACTACGGCCATCCCGACGACCTGCGGGAGTTCGTCGACGCGGCCCACGGCCTGGGGCTGGGGGTCATTCTCGATGTCGTCTACAACCACCTCGGGCCGGAGGGCGCCTACCTGCCGCAGTTCCTGCCGGAATACATCAACAAGCGGCATCACACGCCGTGGGGCGGCGCGGTCAACCTCGATGGTCCGGGGGCATCGCTCGTGCGCAGCTTCATCGTCGACAACGCCGTTCACTGGATTCGCGAGTATCGGCTCGACGGTCTCCGCCTCGATGCGACGCATTCGCTGGTGGACGGCGGTCACCCGCACATCGTCACCGAGGTCGCAGCCGCGGCCAGGGCGGCGGCGGGACGGCCGGTCACGATCTTCGCGGAAGATCACCGGAATCTCGTGTCGCTGGTGCAGCCGCCCGAGCGCGGCGGCTGGGGAGTAGACGGCATCTGGGCCGACGACTTCCATCACGTGCTCAGGCGGTACCTCGCAGGGGATTCAGACGGGTACTACCAGGACTACGCCGGATCGATCGACGAGTTGACGCGAACGCTGAGCCAGGGCTGGTTGTACACGGGGCAGCATTCGAGGCACGCCGGACGTGGTCGTGGCACGGATCCGTCGGGAACACCGATGCACCGGTTCGTGATCTGTCTTCAGAATCACGATCAGATCGGCAATCGGCCGACCGGCGATCGACTGCATCACACGATCGAACTGCCGTCGTGGCGGGCGGCCAGCACGCTGCTGCTGACGGCCCCGATGACGCCGTTGCTGTTCATGGGCCAGGAGTGGGCCGCCTCGAGTCCGTTTCAGTTCTTCACCGATCTGGAGCCCCGGCTCGGCGCGCTGGTCACGGAAGGCCGGCGGCGCGAGTTCAGGGACTTTGCCGGTTTCGCCGAATCCGCTTCGCAGGGGCTGGTTCCGGACCCCCAGGATCCGGCGACGTTCGAGCGCAGTCGCCTCGACTGGTCGGAACGCTCGTCACCGGTGCATGCGGCGTGCCTCGCGCTCTACACCGAACTGCTCCGGCTGCGCGGCACGCACCGCGCGCTCGCCGCTGCTCCCGCCTCGCGAGGAGACGCCGAAGCCATTGGGAACGACGTGATCGCGATGCGCCGGGAGCACGAGCACGAGCGCTTCCTGGTCCTCGTCCGGCTCGCGGGTGCCGGCCCGGTGAACGTCAACATCAACTGGTCCGGCACGTCGCCGCGGATTGTGCTGACCACCGAGGATCCACGGTTCGCGATCGATCCGCATCCGCCGGAGAATCGCACGCAGGGGGAGCGGGTCGCAATCCGCTTCCATCGTCCCGGCGCCGTGATTCTCGCATCCTGATGGGCGCGGCATGAGCCATCACGATCGTCCGCGGTATGTGCCGCCGAGCACGTACCGGCTGCAGGTGCATGGCGGCTTTCCGCTGACCGCGGCACGCGACATCATTCCGTATCTCGCACGGCTCGGGATCGCTGGCATCTACACGTCGCCGTACTTCTCGGCGTCGCCCGGCAGCACCCACGGCTACGACGTCAGCAATCACAACGAGATCAGTCTCGAGGCGGGCGGCGACGAGGCCCATGCGGCGTTCGTCGCCGTGGCGACGGAGCACGGTCTCCTTCACATCGTGGACTTCGTCCCCAATCACATGGGGATCGAAACCGGCACCAACGCCTGGTGGAACGACGTTCTCGAGAACGGGCCGAGCTCGCCGGCGGCGAAGTTCTTCGACGTCGACTGGGCGCCGGTCAAGCAGGAGCTCTACGCAAAGCTGCTGCTGCCGATTCTCGGGGATCAGTACGGCAAGGTGCTGGAACGCGGCGAGCTGCAGCTGGTTTTCCGCGACGGCGGGCTCGGGTTGCGCTATGGCGATCACGAGCTGCCGCTGAATCCCCGGCAGACGCCGCGCGTGTATCGTGCCGCCGTTGACCAGCTCACCGGCGTGCTGGGACCAGACCACCCTCAGCTGCACGAGCTGCTCAGCATCATCACATCGCTCGACAACCTGCCGCCTTACACTGACTCCGATCCGGAGAGGATGGCGGTGCGTCAGCGTGAAAAGGAGGTCGCGCGAGGACGACTGAGCCGCCTCGCTGCCGAGTCCGAACCGGTCAGGCAGGCGATCGAAGCCGCCATCGTTCAGTTCAACGGTGCGCCAGGCCGCGCCGACTCGTTCGACGACCTGCACGAGCTCCTCGAGTCGCAACCCTACCGGCTGGCGTACTGGCGGACCGCTTCGCACGAGATCAACTACCGCCGGTTTTTCGATGTCAACACGCTCGTAGGTCTCCGCGTCGAAGACTCACGGGTGTTCGAGGAAACCCATCGGCTGCTGGCGAAGCTGCTCGCCGATGGCCGGGTCCGGGCTGTCCGGATCGACCATCCCGATGGCCTGTTCGATCCCGCCCGCTACTTCTCGATGCTGCAGGATCTGGCCGCTCGGGCCTGGAACATCACGCGGGAACCGGAACGCGACGGACGGCCGGATCGGCCGCTGTACGTGCTGGCCGAGAAGATTCTCTCGGGCCATGAGCAGTTGCCGCGGCGCTGGGCGGTGCACGGCACTACCGGCTACAACTACCTCAACGACCTGAACGGTCTCTACATCGACGCGGGACAGGCCCGGCAGCTGCGCCGCACGTACGCCAAGCTCACGGGCCGCGATGAGCCCTTCGACGAGGTGCTGTATCGCAGCAAGCGGCTGATCATCGAAACCGCGATGGCGAGCGAGCTGACCGTCCTCACCCACATGCTCGATCGGATTGCGGCGAGCAGCCGGAGGTCGCGCGACTTCACCCGCGACAGCCTGCGCGACGTGATCACGGAAGTCGCGGCCTGCTTCCCGGTCTATCGCACGTATGTCGACGAGGATGGCTGGACGCCCGAGGATCGAGCCGTCGTCGAGCGGGCGATTGCACGGGCGCGGCGCCGCAACCCGGCGATGGAGGCATCGCTGTTCGATTTCTTCCGCGAGGTGATGCTGCCCCGCGACGTCGAGACCGAGCCGCTGCCGAACGATCGTCGGGGCGGCTATCCACCGGGGACGTATGACGACAGCCGCGAACGCCTTCGGTTTGCGATGAAGCTGCAGCAGTACACCGGGCCCGTGCACGCCAAGGGCCTCGAGGACACCGCGTTCTACCGCTACAACCTGCTGTTGAGCCTCAATGAAGTGGGGGGGGATCCCGGGCGATTCGGACGCCCGGCAACGGAATTCCACGAGGCCTGCGCACACCGGCTGCGTCACTGGCCGCTCGAGCTGCTGACGACGTCAACCCACGACACCAAGCTCGGCGAGGACGTCCGGGCCCGGATCAACGCGATCTCCGAGCTGTCGGCCGAATGGACGCGCGAAGTCGGGCGATGGATGAGGGTCAACAACCCGTGCCGGACGGTGATCGACGCGGAACCCGCTCCGGATCGCAATGACGAATACCGCTTCTACCAGGCGCTTCTCGGGTGCTGGCCGCTGGACGGTTCGCAGGAGTTGAGCCCCGCCCCTGACCTCGCCCTGCGTCTCCACGAATACATGTTGAAGGCGGTGCGCGAGGCGAAGCTGCACACCAGCTGGCTGACCCGGAACCATCCCTATGAAGAAGCGATCAAGACCTTCGTGACGCGCGTTCTCGAACCACGACCGAACAACCGCTTCCTTCCCGCGGTTGCCCGCATGCTCCGGCAGGTCGGCGCCATCGGCATGCTGAATTCGCTGTCGCAGGTGGTCCTGAAACTCGGCTCGCCGGGTGTTCCGGACTTCTATCAGGGCAGCGAGTTGTGGGATCTCAGCCTCGTCGATCCGGACAACCGGCGCCCCGTGGATTTCGAGCGTCGGCGCGCGCTCCTGGACGACGTCGATCGGGTGCTGGGTCTCTGCCCCGCGCAGCGGCTCGGTCCCCTGGCGGAAATGCTGCGGGACTGGACGGATGGCCGCATCAAGCTCCTCACGACGACGACAGGATTGCGCTTGCGTCGGAACCACCCGGAGCTCTTTCTTTCCGGCGCGTACGTGCCGCTTGCGACCGGGATCACCGTGGACGGTGATGCCATTGCCTTCGCCCGGATGCAGGACGCGCGCGCGCAGCTGTTCGTGGCACCGCGGCTCTGCGCCCGCCTGTTCACCGAGGATCTGCAGCCGCCGCTCGGCGTGACCTGGAGAACGTCGCGGATCCTGCTGCCGCGCGAGCTCGCCGGGCGGCGGTTCAGGCACGAGCTGACCGGCGCAGAGCTCCAGCCGACGACCACGGCCGATGAGTCGTGGCTGTTCCTCGGAGAGATCTTCGAGCACGTGCCGGTGGGGATTTTGACGGCGGTATGAGGAAACGGGACCCCTCTGTCACTGAACTCTCTCCAGCCGGGGATTCGGCTGATACCCCCTCCCCTGCTTGGCGACCGGGCGGCCGTCGACTTCGACGATGTCGGCGGTGAAGTCGAAGCGGCCGGAAAACAGCGACGAGCCCACGCCGTAGGAATCAACCGGGACACCTTCGTTTTCGAAGCGCCGGATCTTCGCCGGATCGAAACCGCCCGACACCGTGATGCGAACGTGAGCGAAGCCTTCGCGATCGAGCGCCGACCGCACGTTGCGCACCAGTTGCGGATTCACACCGCGCGGATCGAAATCTCCCATCTGCGGCAGGATCGAGCGATCGACCATCGTCTCGGACGTATCGAGGCGCACGCCGTATAACCGCTGGCCGAGCGCGCGGGCCACGGCGAGCGATGTTTCCACGCAGTCATTGTCGAAATCGACCAGCGAAATCATCTGGACCTCTGGACCAGTCTGGCCGGCCATCGCCACGCTCGCCGCCACGGTATCGCCGCCGAAAGCGGCGAGCAGCGCGTGCGGAACGGTCCCGATTCCGGTCGATCCCCACCAGGACGCCTGCGCATCGGTTGAGACGCCAATCGCTCCGGCGATGTGCGCCGCGTACCCGTCGCCGGTCTGTACCAGCCAGTGATCGAACCGGGCGGGAAAGAACATCACCGGTTTCGGCCAGGCGGCTTCCACCACGAGCCGCGTGTTGGTGGCGACACGCGTTCGCCGGGCCAGCACGCCGAGATAGAGCGTTTCGAGGTGAGCAAATGCGACGTACGGCCCTCGAATCAGCATGACCGTTTCACGCGGCGCGACACGATCGCCGTCGTGCAATGCCTCGACCTCGAGGTCCTCCCAGGCATGGCCCGAGGTCAGGCAGGTCTTCAGGATCGCGATGGCTTCATCGCTGCCGCCGAGGCAGGCGTCCTGTTTCTGGAACACCTGCATCGTGACATATGGCACGCGGCCGCTGCCCGCCAGCACGTCGCGGGTACGCACGAAGTACTTGTCTGAGTAATACCCTTCCCGCATGCGCTCGACCGGTAGCTGGAAGCGCTCGGGTGACACCCGTCCGGCCGGACGAATCGGTGGCGGCGGGCCGTTCATGCGCTGCGTTTCCCGGTGTGGGCCTTCACGACATCGAGATACCGTTCGAGGTTGACCCTCCCGCGGGACTGCAGCAGCGGTTTCCACAGATCGCCGGTTTTGGCAAAACGCGCACGCACGTTGTCGAGACGAAAGTCCTCGATCTCACATCCCTCCTCGATCTCGTTCCACGTGACCGGGGTCGAGACGGGGGCCTTCTGGCGCGGGCGGACCGAATAGATCGATGCCAGCGTGCGTCCCCAGGCATTCTGGTTGTAGTCGACCAGCACTCGTCCATGCGGGCGCTTCGCGACCTTGTACTCGGATGTCATCAGCTTCGGATGCTGCGCCGCGAGCTCGATCGCCAGCGCCTTGGCGAGCGTCCAGACGTCCTTCTGCGTGGGCCCGCGGACGATGGGCACATAGACATGCAGGCCTCGTGAACCCGTGGTCTTCACGAGCGGCGGCATGTCGAGCGTCTTCAGCGTATCGCGCACGATGAGCCCGCACGCGAGTACCTGCTTCCATCCGGCACCAGGTCCGGGATCCAGATCGAAGTGCAGGTAGTCGGGCCGGTTCAGGTCGTCACACCGGGCGTACCACTGGTTCAGATCGATGCACCCGAGATTGATCACCCAGAGCAGCGACGGCAGATCGTCGATGACCGGGAAGTCGATGACGTTTCCCGAGTCGTGATCGATCCGGCAGGTGCGGATCCACGCCGGTCGTGGTGACGGCGCCCGTTTCATGAAGAAGAACTCACCATGCGCGCCGTGCGGATAGCGTTTCATCACCATGGCGCGGTCCTGGATGTGCAGGAGCAGAAGCGGCGCGACGTCCGCGTAAAACTGAATCAGGTCGCCTTTGGTGATGCCGAGCTCGGGCCAGAAGGGCTTGTCGAGGTTCGTGAGCGCGACCTCACGCTCCTGAACTTTCAGCTTGGCGTTGCCGGACTTGGGGATGTCGACGCGCGCGGCGGGCACGACGCCATTGTAGTCAGGACCGGGCGACGATTACGGGCGCTTCTTCATGGCCCGCAGTCGCGACACCTGCTGTGCCAGCCTGTCCTCGATGCGCAAACCGCTCGTCGATCCGGCTGAAGCCTTCAACCACCGTCCGGCGCAGATCCTCGAGCGTCATCGCGCCTCCATCCTGGCATCGTCCAAGCCCCCCGCAGCAGGCACGGAAACAGCGTGCCGAACGTCACCACGCTCCGTCGCCGCCGAGGCGAACGAAACCGGCGGTCAGCTGGTGGCGCGGTGGCGGGGCGAATGGTTCGAGCCGCGGCGCGAACAGCTCCCCGCCGTCGAAGCGCGACCGCATCAAACCCGTCGAGTGATGACGCGGGTCTCCAAGGAGGTCTGTGCTGGCCGAAACAGCGGGCGGGCAGCTCTTCGCGCATCGTTGACATCATGATGTTAGAATTGAGCATCATGATGTCTATCTGGTAGCATCACACTCCATGCGCACCACAATCACGCTCGAAGACGATGTGGCGGCGAAGCTGCAGGCGCTGTCTCGGAGAAGCGGCCGGCCGTTCAAGGACGTCGTCAATGAGACGTTGCGCCGCGGCCTCGCGAGTGCTGCCACCGCCCGTCGCGTCGCGCCGTTCAAGGTGCAGGCGCGTGACCTCGGCGCGCGCCGGCCGGGCTTGAACTTCGACAGCGTGGCAGACCTGCTCGAGCAGGTGGAAGGGTCTGTCCACCGGTGATCCTGATCGACGCCAACCTGCTGCTCTATGCGTACGACCCGCGGGCCGCGGAGCATGAGCGGAGCCGCCAATGGCTGGAGGACACGCTCTCGGGATCCCAGCTCGTGCGCTTCGCCTGGACGACGGTATGGGCCTTCCTCCGGATTGCGACGAATCCGCGCGTGTTCGAGAACCCGCTGACGATGGCCGAGGCCACCAATGTTGTGGCCTCGTGGCTCGAGCAGCAGAGTGCCGGGATTCTCGATCCCGGCGAACGGCACTGGCCGCTGCTGACCGACCTGACGCGCGAGGGACAAGCGGCCGGCCCGATGGTGATGGACGCGGTGCTGGCGGCCATCGCGATCGAGCACGGGGCGATGCTGTACACGACCGATCGCGATTTCGCGAGATTCCCTGGCCTGAAGTGGAAGAACCCGCTCGTCAGCGCCTGAGTCTCATCGTATCCGTCCTCCCACTCGCCGCATGAATTATCCCTACTCCTCGCCCGCGGTCGCGGCTTTCATCGTCATTCCCGCAATCCTGGCGGCGCTGTTCCTGTGGGCGATCATCGTCTCGTGGCGCCGCAGCGGTGCGGACGACGCGGCGACGAGCCGGGCGGCGCTCGTCGCAGGACTCGTGACCTTCGCCTGGATGGCCATCACCTGGACGGCCGCGCGCTCGGGGTTTCTCCGCGAGTGGGATCGCCGCCCGCCACCGTTCGCCTTTCTCGTCCTCGGAATCGTGGGACTGTCGGCGTTGATTGCGTTCAGCAGCGTCGGCCAGCGCCTCGCGCGTTTCGTCCCATTATGGGCGCTCGTCGCCGTGCAGGCGTTCCGGTTGCCGCTCGAACTGGCGATGCACGCCATGTCCGAGCGCGGCATCATGCCCGGCGTCATGAGCTACTCCGGGCGCAACTTTGACATCGTGACCGGCAGCAGCGCCATCGTTGTCGCGCTCCTGACTGCCGCCGGCCTGGCGGGCCGGAAGCTGGTGATGGCCTGGAATGTCGTCGGGCTGCTGCTGCTCACGAACGTCGTCATCGTGGCCATCCTCGCCACTCCCGCGATCCGGTACTTCGGAGATCAGCAGCTCAACGTGTGGGTCACCTACCCGCCATTCGTCTGGCTGCCCGCGGTGTTGGTCCTCGCGGCGCTCGCCGGCCACCTGGTGATCTTCAGGGCGGTATCTGCGTCGGCCGGGCGCGACCGTCCCTGACGCGGCTCGTCACGTCGTCCATGGGTGGGACCTGCTGGAGTCACTTCGCCGGCAACAGCGTGAGCAGCGCAGCAGGTGCTACCAGACGACCTTGACGACCCCTGCCCCCCGGATATCGGCATCACGGGTGATGAGAGGCAGGTTCAGGTCGATGGCCGCCGCACAAATCAGCGCATCGAATGGGTCACGATTGATGCGGGTTTCGTCGGCGATGAAGACCTGCGCCGCGCTCAGGTCGTACGGCTGATAGGCCGGGTTGCTGAACAAGTCGTCGAAAAAGCCTCGAACGGTGCGGCGCAGGTTGACCCGCGCGGCGCGCGCCAGCAGGCCACACTCCCAGATGACTGCCGCCGGCACGTAGAGGATCGCCTGACGGCGCTCACAAGCCTCGAAATGCGCCGCTGCGCGGCGACCGAGTCGATCGCCCCCGCCCGCGTGAAACAACAGGGCGTGCGTATCGCACACGGCCGTCGGCAGTTCAGCCACGTGGTTTTCGTCCCGCTCGATATCGTGACGACCGCTCTTTCACCAGAATCGGCCGTCGGACGGACTTTTCGAACTGCGCACGAATGAACCCGTCGGCGCCGGCGAGATCGGCGTCGTCTTCCGGCAGGTCGATGGTGCCGCGCACCGACCGGATGGCGCGGGCGTCGGTTCGGCCTGCGTCGCGGGCGTCGCTCACCAGCCGGTCGAGCACTTCACTCAGGCTGCCCCGGCGTGTTGCCGCAGCCTGCGCCCGCAGCCAGAGCAGGTTGTCGGCCTTCAGTGTGACAGATACCGCCTTGCGCATATTCATACGATATCATATTATTTGTTAAATCTCCGTCTCAGTGCTCGGGCACGGCGCACTGCTGAAACCGCGGCAGATACTTGTTCCCGCTGTAACCGAGCTCCTCCAGCAGTCCCACACGAGAGGTGTAGTAGCCGTCGGCGGTCAGGTTCTTGATCAGGCGGAAGAAGCTCGCTGGCATCCCCGTATCCGGAAGATCCTTGCGCACAGCAACCGCCGGGCGAGCCGGTTGCGCGGCGTCGGTGACGGCGACGTAGTAGATCCGGCCGCCCGGCGTGGTCCGGAACCGGGCCTGCTGCAGCTCGCGCGCCGCTCGATCGACGGCGTCGCTGAGCGGCTGGAGCAGCGCGACGTGTTGTGACTCGTCGAGCGAGAGATAGTCGCGTGAGAACCGGCGGCGGGCTTCCGCGCCGAGCCACGTGAGCCCGGCACGGGCGAGCGGCTGATGCTCCTGGTTCGCCGTCACCACCCGATCGATGTATTCGGGCACGCCGGCGCGCGACGCCCCGGGCGTCTCGGTCTCCGGAATGATCACGTCGGTCAGCCGCGAGAGGACCGCGTACTCGTCAGCCGGGAAGAACGACGGCTTGTACGGTCCTGCAGGCGCCTGGGCCGGCACCAACATGACGTGCTGCCCGTACAGCTCTTCGCTCGCGAACGGGAACGCGCACGTCGCGGTGACCGTGCCGAGCATCTTGAGCGCGTGACGTCGCGTCCCGCTCACGCTTCACCTCGTTTCATTCGATCGGCGATGTGATCGGCGGTCCGGGCCGCCAGTGCCATGATCGTGTGGGTCGGGTTCTTCTCCGAGGCCGACGGGAACACGCTGCCGTCGACGACAAACAGGTTGGGCACGTCATGCGTTCGGCAGTCGCGATTCACCACCGAGCGTCGCGGATCGCTGCCCATGCGGCAGCCGCCAAGTTCATGGTTGGTGGCCGGACCCGCCGGCACGGTCAGGATTTCCGCGCCCGCCTTCTGGAGGATCGTCAGGCTCCACCGCACCATGTCGTTGAACAGCTGTTCCTCGTTGCCACCCCAGCGCAGGTGCCGCCGCGCCAGCGGCAGGCCGAACTTGTCCACGCGATCGGGATCCAGATCGATATACGACCCGTCGTTCGGCAGCATCTCACCGTAGGGCGTGAAGTCGAGGATCGCTGGATACGCGGCCTTCACTGAAGCCTTGAACCCCTGGCCGAACCCGGGAAGCGTCTTGGCCCATCCCGCGAGCCGGCGATTCTGGTAGTTGAACTGCGCGCCGAAGCTGCGGGCGTATCCGCGATCCCGGTTCCGGTGCACGAACGACGGGAGATAGGCGTGATCGAGAAATCCCTCGTCGTTGGCCGGAGGCTTTCCTCGCAAACCCTCGAGCACGCATTCGATCCCGCCGGTGAAATGCGGGATGAAGTGCCGTCCCAGCTGCCCGCTCGAGTTGGCGAGCCCCGAGGGATACCGGCGCGACTTCGACATCAACAGCAGCGCCACGCTCTGCGCGCACGCGCAGGCAACCACGACCATCCGGCCTCGCACTTCCCCGTCGCGCCGGTGGACTCGGTGCAGATAGCGGACGCCGGTCGCGCGGTTCTCGTTCGAGACCATCACCTCGCGCGCGATGCAATCGTGAAACACGGTGACGCGCCCGCTTCGTTCGGCCGGGACGATGTGGACGTCGGCGGAGTTGTATTTGGCAACGACATCGCAGCCGGCCATACAGTTGCCGCAGAAGTGGCAGGCGGGCCGCGAGTGCATCGGGACCGACAGCGTCGACTTGCGGACGTGGATGATCCGGGCGCCGACCGAGGCCGCAGCGCGCTGCAGGATCTCGTCACTGCACTTCAGCGGCACCGGCGGGAGGAACTCGCCGTCCGGGAGGTCTTCGAGCCCATCGCGGTTCCCGCAGACGCCGACCTCGCGCTCGATCCGGTCGTAGTACGGGGCGAGATCCTTGTAGTCGATCGGCCAGTCCTCGCCGGCGCCGTCGTAGGTCCGTCCCTTGAAGTCCCGCTGGCTGAACCGCAGCGCCACGGCATTCCACAACATCGTCTTGCCGCCGACGCCGCGGCTGCGCTCGGAATCGAAGCCTTCCTTGCCGGGACGCATCGCCGGTATCTGCCGATTGGGAAACTCGAACGGCAGGGCGTGGGTATTGAAGTCGGTTCGAGTGTCCACGCGCGGACCGCCTTCGACGAGTGCGACCGTGACCCCCTGGCGCGCGAGGTGCGCTGCCAGCGTGCCGCCACCTGCGCCCGACCCGACGATGACCACATCGAAGATGGTGGGTTGCATGATCGATGTCACCGCTCCTGACCAGGGCCTCCCCCGGCAATGAACTGCAGCAGGTCGGCCATGTCCTGCAGTGACAGGCCTTCCTCCAGGCCGTCCGGCATCATCGATCGCTCCAGGCCCTGGAGCCGCCCAATCCTGGACCGGGGAACGGTCTGGCTTGCGCCGAACGGCTGCCGTACGGTCACGCTGTTCTCGGTTTCGTTCTGGATGATGCCCGTCAGGGTTGCGCCTTCGGAGGTGTCGATCTGATAGAGGCGATAACGCGCGTCGACGGTCCGGTTCGGATCGAGCACGTGGATCAGGGCTTCTTCCTTCCCGAACACCTTCAGCGACTCGACGCCCGGGCCGATGGCGTACCCATCGGACCCCGGCTGATGGCAGGTGGCGCACTTCGCCTTGTACGTCGTCGCGCCGCGGACCGCGTTGCCGCGCAGATCGAGGGCGGCGCGGTAACGGTCGATGACGGCACGCCGATCGTCAGCCGCCGGCCGCTCGAACACTGCCGAAGCCGCGGTGCGCACGGCCGGGTTCCGATTGGCGCGCAGCCCGGCGATCTGGGTCGGCGTGAACTCGTTCCGCAGCACCGTGCCCGCCTTGACCGCCTCGACGACCGCCATCGCTCGCTCCGACCTGCCGAGGAGCACCGGCATCACCTCACGTTTCAGGAGCGGCGTGAACCTGGGCCAGCGCGCGAGGAACTCCCTGGCGACGGCGGGGTCGTCCAGCCGGCCCAGGGCGGCGATCGCGGCAGATTGGACGGTCCGTGGCTGATCGGTTCCCACCAGCGAGAAGAGGATCTTCAGCGTTTCGCGGGTGGACGCTGTCAGCCCCAGCAGTTCGATGGCCTGCAGTCGAAGCGGCTCGGGTGCCTCGCTGTTGCGAACGTCGGTCAGCGCGCGATCGAGAATCGGCTTGAGCCTCGCCTGGAACAGCGCCAGCGGCATGTCGGCACGCTGCAGACCGTCGGCGAACGCGGTCAGATATGAAAACGCGAGGGACGGCTCGGTGACCTGGTCGAGATAATTCAGGACCGTCAGCAGCTCGCGCCCCTTGGCGCGGTGTCCGATCAAGCGGATCAACTCTTTCATGAAGGCCTGGTCCGGCGCGGCACGCCCGAATCCAGGCGTATCTCTCAAGCGAGGGAACACGTCTCCAGCGCCGTCCGCGAGCGACGACAGCGCCGCTGCCTGCACCCATGGGAGCTCGATGTCCTTCTTGATCAGGCCGAGCAACACCTCGCTCGCGTCTTCGCGCTTGATCTCACCGAGCGTGAAGGCGAGCTGATACCGGACGCGCGCATCGCCGTCGTCGGCGCGCGCCTTCAGCTGCCGCCACAGCGTGTCGGACGGTCCATGGCCCGCGATGAGCCGCTCCGACAAGCGGACGCCGTGCTCCCGCACCCCGGGGTCGGGATCGTCGAGCGCGCGCAGCACGTACGGTTCGGCGAGCGCGTCAAGGCCGTCGAGCCCGTAGAGCGCATGCAGCCGGCCCAGCGCCGAAGCCGATTGTGAGGCCAGCTGCGCGAGCGCCGGGATCGCGGATTTGTCCTGCCGTTCGTACAGCAGTCGCGAAGCCGTCTCACGATGCCACGCATTCGGATGCTGGAGCGCCGTGACGAGCTCGGCGGTCGTCGCGCGTCCAAGCTTCGCCGGCGCACGCTGCTTGAAACCCTCCGGCACGACACGGTAGATCCGGCCACGATCGTTGCCGCGGTTCAGATCCTTGAACCGCTTGATCGATTCCGGAATGCCGTCGGAGAAATCCAGGATTTCCCTGTACAAATCGGCGATATACAGCGCGCCATCCGGGCCGTTGGCGAAGGCGACGGGCCGGAACCAGAGGTCGGTCGACGCCAGGAATTCCTCGCTCGACTCATCGGGCAGACGGCGCGCGCGGAAGCCCACACCGTCCGGCGTGATGCGGCGGTGGTGCACCAGATTGTTCCCGGCGATGCCGATGAAGACATCCTGCCGGTACTCCGCCGGAAACGCGCTGCCACGATAGAGGGTGACGCCGCTCGAGCCAATCAGGTAGGTCGGCGGTTGCGGCGGGGGGCCGGCGAACACGCCTTCCGCGCGCCAGCGATTCCGCACGCGCCGCCACGGATCCTCGGGACTGATGCGATGGACGATCTGCCGGTCCACGGTCTCGCCCTGCTCGAGCGCGACGTCAATGAGCGCGCGCGGCGGGGCGTAGAACGGATTGCGGTTCGCGTAGCGATCCTCGTACATCAGGAACTGCACCGCGCTGTTCGCGGTGCACACGAACTTCCGGCCGTAGTCGTCGAACGTCAAACCCTGCTTGCCGCCACCGCTCTCGGCCTGCATCGTGAACGTGCGGGGATCGAAGGAAAAGTCCCGGCCGCGCAGGTCGAGCGGCGCGGTGTCGCGAGCCTTCAGCGCGGTGATCGTTCCGCCATGGCCCTTGGCGCCGTGGATACGGTTGTCCAGGCCCCACGCCAGGCTGTTCATGAACATCTGGCTGTCGAGCCGGTCGCGCTGATTCCCGAACCCGGTGAACACGACCTCGCGAGTGTCGGCGACCCCGTCGCCATTCCGATCCTTCAAATACACCAGATCCGGCTCGAGGCCGACGAACACGCCGCCGTCGTAGGGAATGACTGCCGAGGGATAGCGCAGCCTGTCGGCGAAGATCGTGCTCTTGTCGAATCGGCCGTCGCCATTGACGTCCTCGAGCAGCCTGATCTGTCCAATGCGCTCGTCGAACATCAGGTCGGTCCGCGTCTCGGACTGATACCAGCGCATCTCGACGATGTACAGCCGGCCGTCCTCGTCGAACGCCATTTGAATCGGATCCACCACCATCGGCTCGTGCGCCACCAGCTCGAGGCGGAATCCTTTCTTGATCCGGAAGGTCTCGAGCACCTTGTCCGGCTCGACCGGCGGGATGTCGGGGACTTCCCTGGGATCGATCTCGAGGCCGAGCGAGAGATCCGTCTCGCGAGGATTCAAGTAGCGATCGCGTGTCTCCGATCGCGGCGGCGGTGTGGGAGCCTGGGTCTGAGTCGCCGCCACCGAGACGATCGCCGCCAGCACGGACACGACGCCCAGGCCAAGCGCGGCTCTCATGGGGCGGGAGTTTAGCAGCAACATCAACTCCCACCGATCCAACGATCCAACGATCCAAGGGACACCTCTCGAGCGAGTGGGGTCAAAGACGCCGCAACCAGCTAAGCGGGCCGCCTTTCACCCTGGGCTGTCGACCGGCTTTCCTTGGATCGTTGGATCGTTGGACCGTTGGGAGTTGATCCGCTACTTCGCGGTCTCCGTCTCGCGAAGCAGCTCCACCAGGTAGTGCTTCCATACCGCGGCCAGCGTGTGCGTGCCGTGACCGGCGGTCTTGTCGCTCAACGGGATCATCACCACGCGCCCTTTCGGCACGCGCTTGATCTCACGCTCCAGGATCTGGAGCTCGGGTGGATTCACGAGGTCGTCGGCGGAATTGATCGCCAGGAGCGGGGTCGTGATGCGTTCGAGGCCGTGCGAGGGGTCATAGTCGGCGGAAGATTCGAGCGCATACAGGATGTCGTTCGCGTCATTGGCCTTGAGGTAGCTGGCCACGTAGCTGTCGATCACGCGATCGGCATCGGCACGCGTCGGCGCTTCACGCTGCCGTCGGGTCGGATTGCTGCTGACCAGCCACAGCATCTCCGCCGCCGTCCGCAGGCTCGGCGGCTGCGTGACGTAGTTGCCGCCGCGCCACTCGGGATCCTGGCGGATGGCGTCGATCACGACACGGCGCCAGACGCGGTTCCGGCCCGACATCGGCCCCGGCACGCTGGCGAGCGGCATCCAGGCGTCGGAGAACTCCGGGTAACGCGAGGCCCACATCCACGTGTGCATGCCGCCCATCGACGTGCCCATCACCAGCCGGAGGTGGTTGACACCGAGGCCCTCGGTGACCAACCGGTACTCGGCCTCGACCATGTCCGCGTAGACGTAGCGTGGAAAACCGGCGCGCAGGCCGTTGCTCGGCTTGCTCGATCCGCCATGACCGATGTCGTCGGGCAGAATCAGGAAGTACTGCCCCGCGTCGAGAGGCTGGCCCGGTCCGAACAGCTCGCCGGCGAAGTTCGCGCCGAGGAACTGCGCACCCGTTCCGCCGGTGCCGTGCATGATCAGCACGGCATTGCGGACCCGCCCGCTGGCGTCCTTCCGCGGCTGGCCCAGCGTTCGATAGTGCAGCCGCAACTCGGGAAGCACGTCGCCGGACGCGAAGCGAAAGTTCCGCAGAACGAAATCTCCCTCCGTCACGGGCGGCCGTTCGGGCTGCGCCGGCGATGCGGTGCCGAGCAACAGCACGAGCACCATCTGCAGCATGGCGGTCACGCTTTCTTGAACGCGGCCATGATGCCGCGGACAGGTGGCAGCCGTGGAGGACGCGGTCCGTGGCGCACCGCGCCTTTGACCAGCGCGTAAGTGAGTTCTTCACCGGATCGCACGCAGCGGAGCAGCAGTCCGCCCCGGCTCATGTCGCCGCGGCCGACGAACTCGGTCGGGAACAACAATCGATCGCCGAACACCTCGAGCAGCACCTCGACGTATTTTGCCGAGGCGATACTCCCGAGCAGCACGACTTCGCACTCGGGACCGATCTCGTCGGCCAGCGTCCGCGCGCTCGAGAGCAGTGGCGTGCGGTACTTCGGATCGTTGGCCGCGATGTCGACGGTGGCGAATCGCCGCAACGCCTCGACCGACACCCGCGTCTCGGCCGCGCGGAGACCGGCATTCGGTGTAATCACCAGCACCCCGCTCCCGGCCAGCGGCAGGTCGGGCTCGGGAGGCCGGGCGAACTCGAGCGCGTACGCGACCTTTCCCTTGAAGTACAGACCGCTGATGAACGCGAAGGCTTCACCGAGGGCAACGCCTTCGCGGCTTCGCAGCCGGACGGCGAGATCGAACGTGGCGCGCTCGGAGAGCAGGATCTGTGCGCGGCGCCCCGAACAGTTGGCCGGAGAGAGCAGGAAGACACGTGACATGGGAACTGACGGATTGGGAGCGTCCTTGCGATAGTATTCATGCCCAACATGGCAGAAACAACGGATCTACGGCGCGGACTGGATCGCAGAGGTCAACCACGAGGCGGACGCCGGCCCGCCGACACCGACGGCCTCTGCCCGCTGATCATGGTCGTCGGCGATCACGCCGCGGTCGGCGATGCCATCGGCGCGGTGCTCTCCAAGCTGAAATTCGCGGTCGCGCCGAGCCCGACCGTAGACGACGCGCTCAAGATCCTGGTCTCGCTCCGCCCCGACCTCATCGTCGCGCGCGAGGAAGACGCGGCGCGGATCCGGCGGGAATGCCCGGAGAATCGCTCGGTGGTCGCGGTGAACGACGCGATGCGGCACGATCCGGACCTGCTCATCAAGGAGATTCGCGGGGCGCTCCGCACCCTGGCGAATTAAGACAACTCCCAGCGATCCAACGATCCAAGGGAAGTCATTCGAGCGAGGGGGGGGTCGAAGCACCTCAACAGGTTATGCGGGGCGCTTTCCCCTGGATCTCTCGAACCGTTCCCTTGGCTTGGATCGTTGGATCGTCGGGAGTTAGAACCCCCAGCGCAACAGCACCGCCCCGACCGTGAATCCGGCGCCGACGGATGCGAGCAGCACGAGGTCGCCGCGGGTGAGCTTGCCGGTGGCTACCGCATCCGCAAGCGCCAGCGGGATCGTCGCGCCGGTCGTGTTGCCGTACTTCTCCAGGTTGATGATCACCTTCGCCTCGGGCAGACCGAGCCGTTCCGCGGCGGCGGTGATGATCCGCCGGTTCGCCTGGTGGGAGACGAACAGATCCACGTCCGAGGGCTGCAGCCCGTTCCGCTCGAGAAGACGACGGGAGATCTCTTCGGTTTTCCTGACCGCGAACCTGAAGACCGCCTGCCCGTCCTGCTTGACGTAGTGCATCCGGTTGTCCACCGTCTCGTGCGACGCGGGCATCCGGCTGCCGCCGGCAGGCATGCACAGGGCCGGGCCGCCGCTGCCATCGATCTCGTGCGCGAAGTCGATAATCGCCGGGTCGCCCTCGGCGGCCGCCGAGACCACTGCCGCGCCGGCGCCATCACCGAACAGGATGCAGGTCGTGCGATCCCGGTAGTCGATGATGCTCGACATGGTATCGGCCCCGACCACCAGTGCGTGCTCGTGCGCCCCCGAGGCGACCATCTGCATGCCGACAGTGAGCGCGTAGGTGAAGCCGGAACACGCGGCGCCGAGATCGAATCCCCAGCAGCGGGTCGCGCCGATCTTGTCCTGCAGGAGGCACGCGGTGCTGGGAAAGATCGTGTCGGGCGTCGTCGTGCCCACCACGATGAACCCGACGTCTCCGGGGGTGATGCCTGCCTGGCGGATGGCGCCGAGCGCTGCTTCCTTCGCCATGTCCGAGGTCGCCATCCCGCTGTCCACGATATGGCGTTCGCGAATCCCGGTGCGCTGGAGGATCCACTCGTCCGAGGTCTCGACCAGCTTTTCGAGATCCGCATTCGTCAGCACGCGGGGAGGCACATAGGTCGCCAGCCCCGCAATGCGCGCTCGTCGCATCACCACAACTTCTCCCTTCCCGGACCGGTCAGCCCGAAGAACTCGTACGCCCGGCGCGTCGCCACGCGTCCGCGTGGCGTGCGCTCGAGAAACCCGATCTGGATCAGGAACGGCTCGTAGATGTCCTCGATGGCGTCCCGTTCCTCGCTGAGCGCCGCCGCCAGGCTTCCGAGCCCGACCGGTCCCCCGCTGAACTTCTCGATGATCGTCATCAGCAGGCGGCGATCGATTTCGTCGAAGCCGTGGCGATCGACTTCGAGCATCTGCAGCGCGCGCTCCGCGACCTCCCTGGTGATCCGTCCGTCGGCACGCACCTGCGCGTAGTCGCGAACCCGCCGCAGCAGCCGGTTCGCCACCCGGGGCGTCCCGCGGGAGCGCGACGCCAGCTCGGCAGCCGCATCACGCTCGATCGGCACGCCAAGGATCCGCGCCGATCGCAGCACGATCTCCTGGATGTCGTGCTCGGCATAGAAATCCAGCCGCAACACGATCCCGAACCGCGCGCGGAGCGGCGAGGTCAGCAATCCGGTCCGCGTGGTCGCGCCGATGAGGGTGAACGGCTGCACCGGAATCTTGACCGAGCGCGCTCCCGGACCCTCGCCAATCACGATGTCGAGCTCGTAGTCCTCCATCGCCGGATAGAGGATCTCTTCGATCCCCGGGGTCATCCGGTGCACTTCGTCGATGAAGAGGACCTCGCGCGCCTGGAGATTGCTCAGGATCGCCGCGAGATCGCCGGGCCGCTCGATCACCGGGCCAGCCGTCGGCCGCATCGCGACTCCCAGCTCGTTGGCAATCACGTGCGCCAGCGTGGTCTTGCCCAGGCCGGGAGGGCCATACAGCAGCACGTGATCGAGCGCTTCGGCGCGCTGCCGCGCTGCCGTGATCGCGACGTGCAGGTTCTCCCGGAGTCGGTCCTGCCCGATGTACTCGTCGAGCGTCCGCGGCCGCAGCCCCGCCTCATACTGGACGTCGTCTTCGACCCGGCCGGCGGTGACAAGGCGGTTCTCAGTCATTCACATTGCCAAAAGTGTCCGCCTCCGCGCCGCCGCTCTTGGCGGCGCTCCGGCGAGACCTCGCCGTAGCTGGTCGGCGAGAATTCGTGCCGACCAGCGGAGGCGGGCCAAAATTGCCAACATTGCCAACATTGAAAATGCGCCGGCCAGGTTCGCCGCCCTTCCGAAAGTTCAATCTGCCCGATCGTAGAAACTGCCCCCAGAATTTTGGCAATTTTGGCAATCTTGGCACTTTTGGCAATGCTCAAGATTTCATGAGTGCCCGCAGTACGTCCTTGAGCGCCGCCTCGAAGCGGACGTCGGGCTGCGCCTGCAGCACTTTCTCCACCGCTTTGTCGGCAACCGCACGTTGGTAGCCGAGGTTGATCAGCGCTGACAGCAGATCATCTCGCAGCTGATCGGCCGGTGTCGATGCCGCCGGTGCCGGCTCGAGGGTCTTCAGCGACGCCGGCAGCCGATCCTTCAGTTCGAGGCCGATGCGCTCCGCCGTCTTCTTGCCGACGCCTGGAATCCGCGTCAGCCTGGCGACATCCTGCGTCCGTATGGCGCGAATCAGCTCCGCCGGCTCGATGCCGGACAGGACGGCGAGCGCCAGCTTGGGACCGATGCCGCTGATGGCGATCAGGCGTTCGAAGAGGTCCTGCTCGAGTGCGGTAAGGAATCCATAGAGGGCAATCACGTCCTCACGGACGTGCGTGTGGATGCGAAGGATCACCGGACTCCCGGGCTCGCCAAGGACGTAGAAGGTCGAGAGCGGAACGAACACGTCATACCCGACACCGCCGACGTCGACGACGACTCGGTTGGGGTGTTTTTCGGCGACCGCGCCGCTCAACCGGGCGATCACGGCCGAAATTGACGCCAGGAACGGACGGCCGTGCGTGGTGCGGTTCCGTTGGCGCCGGCTGCCCGTCCAACGGCACTGCTGCTGGTGTGAACGTGGCAGATGGCGACCGCCAGCGCGTCGGCGACGTCGTGCGGCGACGGTACCGCGTCGAGCCCGAGCAGCAGCTTCATCATCGCCTGCACCTGCGCCTTTTCGGCCCGGCCGTAGCCAACGACCGATCGCTTGATTTCTGCGGGGCTGTATTCGACGACCGGGATCGCCGCTTCAGAGGCCGCGAGCAGCGCCACGCCGCGCGCGTGTCCCAGCTTGAGCGCGCTGCGCACGTTCTTCGCGTAGAAGATGTTCTCGATGGCCACGCACTCGGGCCGGTGGCGTTCGAGCAACGCTTTGAGTCCGCGGTGGATGACGAGGAGCTTCTCAGGGAACGTGGAACGCGCGGGTGCCGACAGAATGCCGCAGGTGACGAGCCGGTGACGGCTGCCCGACGATTCGATACAGCCGTAGCCGGTGCGGTCCGAGCCGGGATCAATCCCGAAAATTTTCATTTTGTTCCGAGGGGCTTCGCCCCCCGGACCCCCCTACACACTCGCTCGCGGGGACCCCGGAATCCCCGCTCCGCTCGTGTGGCTCGCACGCGGCACGTGCTCGCGGCTGCACAAACCGCAGCCTCAAGCAAGCGAGGCCTCGATCTCCTTCTCTTCGATATCGGCGTTCGACCACACCTTCTTGGTGTCTTCGTGCTCTTCGATGGCATCCATCAGCTTGACCATCTGCTGCGCGGGCTTGCCTTCGAGCTTCACGTAGTTCTGCGGCAGCATCGCGATCTCGGCGGCGCCAGGTTCGATGCCCAGCCCTTTGACGGCCTCGAGCACCTTCTGAAACGCGTCGGGCGTCGACACGATCTCCCAGCTGTCCCCATCGTCGCGGAGATCGTCGGCGCCGGCGTCCAGCGCGGCCGACATCAGTGCGTCTTCGTCGGTCTTGGCCTTGTCGACCACGATGTAGCCCTTCTTGTCGAACATCCAGGCCACGCTGTTCTCGGCGGCCAGGTTGCCGCCGTACTTGCCGAGCAGGTGGCGCATCTCGCCGACCGTCCGGTTCTTGTTGTCGGTCAAGGTCTCGATGATGAGCGCCGCCCCACCCGGGCCGTAGCCTTCGTAGGTGATTTCTTCGTACGAGACGCCAGGCAACTCGCCGGTGCCCCGCTGGATGGCGCGCTTGATATTGTCGGCCGGCATGTTCACCGACTTGGCCTCGGCCACGATCGTGCGCAGCCGCGGGTTGGTGTCGATGTCGCCGCCGCCGGCTCGCGCCGCCACGGTCAGTTCCTTGATGATGCGCGTGAAAACCTTGCCGCGCTTGGCGTCAGCCGCGCCCTTCTTGTGCTTGATGGTGTGCCATTTGGAATGGCCGGACATGTCAGATCCCCCGATTTGCTGAGGAAAAACCGCCTAAACAGCCGTTCATCCTATCACGGATCTCGGACCGCCGCCGACCACGAACTAGCGAGAGCGCCTGGCCAGAATGATCCACACATCCGCGCGGAGATCGAGCGGGCCCCCGTCGTAGTCACCGAGGAGTGCGTCAATCCGGAAGCCGGCACGCTCGAGCCGCTGGCGCATCTGCGGCACGGTAATCGTCCGGAACGTGAGCGAAAAGCGGTTGGTCGACGTCAGGCGTCCGCCGCGGTGCTCCGAGTACTCCTGATCGAAGATCGTGAGTCCCTTCGCCCGGTCCTGGCGCACCGACTCGGTCAGGCGGACATGACCCTGCCCGCGGCGCCCGGACAGACTGACGCGGCGATCGTATTCGGCCCAGCGCGGCAGATCCGGGACGAGGTCGATCGCGAACAGGCCTCCGCGTGTCAGCACGGCGGCAACGGCATCCAGGGTCTGGCGGAGATCGCGATCGCTCGTCAGCGACTGCAGCATGCCGTATGGCGCCATGACGAGATCGAACCGAATCCTGCGTCGAAACGGGAGCTGCCGGATGTCGCCGCGGATGAGGGGCGCCCGCAGCCGCGCCCGCCGCAGCCGCTGGCGCGCGCGGGCCAGCATGGCGGGGGACCGATCGATGCCGACGATGCGCGCGCCGGTGCGGGCCACGGGCACGGTGAGACGCCCGGTGCCACATCCGAGCTCGAGGACTCTCCCGTCCTGCGCCGCGGCGAGGCGCTGCCAGAATCGCACATCGCGGCGCGCGAGCGTCTGCGCGTTCTCCCAGTCGTAGAACGGGGCATAGTCGTCCCAGCCCTGCCAGCCTTCAGCCATGTAATCGCGGGCGGCTACTTCGTCGGCGCGTCGGTCCGCTGGCCGAGCACCGCGAAGAGGAGGGTGCTTTGGAGCTCGACGAAGCCGGCATCCGCGGACTGCACCGACTTCTCGTACTCAGTGAGGGCATCGAGATAGCGGCGGCCGGCCTGCTGCACCGTCGCGTCGGTCGTCAGGGTCAGAACCACCTCGACCGCCGATCGCCGATTCTGCCAGGTGGCCTTGTCGGGAGGACCAAGCCTCGAAATCGACACCGGGAACGGCTGCACTTCGAGCGGCTCGATCCCCGACTCCGCGAAGAGCGTCGCAAGGCGCGGGCCCACCCGCGGTTCGACCACTTCGCCGCGGCTCTGCGCGAGGGCGTCGAAGAAGGTGCGCGATTCGGCGGATGCGGTCATCCCGGCGGGGGAGGAGCTGTACCAGTAGCGCGCCGCATTGTCCGGCTCGACCGCGAGCACCCGGCCGCCGGGGCGTGTCACCCGAGCGAACTCGCGCAATGCCTCGTCCAGCTCGGTGATGTGCTGCAGCACCGCGACGCAGAACGTCGAATCGAAGACGCGGTCCGGGAACGGCAGGTGCCGCGCATCGGCAGCGCTGAACGACGCCCGCAAGTTGTGCCCGCCAGTCGTTTTCTCCGCGATGAGCGCCCGATCGATCGACCGATCGATGCCGACGAACGTGACCTGAGGAATGCGCAGCCTCGCGAGCCGCAGCTCGACGCCGCCGGTGCCGCAGCCCACGTCCAGGATCCGGTTGCCAACCCTGGGCCGCAGGCGCTCGACCAGGAAGGTCGTAAAGGCCTCATCCCACCAGTCGTCGCGAACGTGTTTCAGGGTTGCTGACGTGAGCGCATCGAGCGTGCGCGGCGGGGCCGGCATGGGCGGCTAATTTATCACGGCGACTCGCGGGTTCGCGGGTTCGCGGGTTCGGGGGTTCGGGGGTTCGCGGGCTCGGGGGCCGCCGGTGGTACTCAGAGGCAAACGAGCCGTTGGATTTGCTGACGTTGCCGCGGAGTATCACGGCCGTTCCCGAGCCCGCGATCCCGCGAACCCGCGAGCCCGCGAACCCCGATGGAAAAAGGCAGAATATGAGCGGCAAAGACTCATATTTATGTGAACTTTGTATGACAACGTTGAACTTTTTGTTCGAGAGTTGTGATCTTCCGCACACGGCTTGCGTTACAATATGGATTCATCCGATCGTTCAATTCCGCCGTTCGACGGTGGGCTGAGAGAGGAGACATGAAGCGCGTGGTCTTCGCGCGCACCGCGGCGATGGTCGTGCTCGTCGCGTTGCTGCCTGCGGGTCATCTCGTGCGTGCGTACGCGCAGAATCCCGAAGTCCGTGTGGGCGACACGATGCGGGCAGAGGCCGGAAGAGTCACCGGCACCGTGGTGAACCACGACAACACGCCGGTCGCCAACGCCCGTCTCCGTCTTCGCGACGTCACGACGGGACAGACCGTGCAGATCACAGAGGGAGACCAGGCGGGCCGGTTCACGTTCCTGGGAGTTTCACCGGGGAGGTATGTCGTCGAGCTCGTCGATCGCCGCGACACGGTCCTGGCCCTCGGGCGGCTGTTCAGCCTCGGACGGCTCGAGACCGTCACGACTGTGGTTCGGCTCGCCGCTTCGTCCTCCTGGTATTCGGGCTTCTTCGGCAGCGTCGCCCTCGCGGTGATTGGGACGGCAGCGGCGCTGGGGGTGACCGCCGTCAGCAACGGCGGCCAACCGGCGAGCGGGCGGTCCTGAGCGACGCCGATGTCCAGCTCGCGCCAGTTCAGCCCCGCAGCCAGTCCGGACGTTGGCGTGTCGATGCTCGACACGGCTCCGGAAGTACACCTGCTGGACCGCCTGGCCGTCGTCTTCAAGCACGTCCGCCTGATTGCCGCGGTGTTCGCGATCGTGGTGTCGCTGGCGATGCTGGAGTCGTACTCGGCCACGCCGCTCTATCAATCGCAGGCGCGAATCGTCATCCAGGATGAGCGCTCGACGGCGATCGGCACGCTGAATTCGAGCGACCCGGCCTACTGGCAGGATCCGGAGCCGTATTTCAATACTCAGTACCGCATTCTTCAGAGCCGCGGTCTTGCCCGCCGCGTGATCCGGCTGATCCCGCCTCCGCCGGCGACTCAGCCGACCGCCTTCGCCCGCGCCGTTTCGCTGCCGCGTCAGCTGATCAACCGGTGGCGGGCGCAGCCGGTGCGGAGCGACGGAGAGGCACCCGCACGAGACGAGACCGCCGCCGAGAGCGCGGCAATCGGCGGGTTTCTCGCGGGTCTCGAGATCGCGCCGGTCAAGGGCACGCGGCTGGTCGAGATCATCTACTCGTCGCCCGATCCGAAGTATGCGGCGCTCTCCGCCAACACCGTGGCCCGCGAGTACGTCCAGCAGAACCTCGACTCCAAACTGCAGAACACCAACAGCACGCTGGACTGGCTGAAGGGCGAGCTCGACAAACAGCGGAAGGTCGTCGAGAACGCCGAGCGTGCGATGGCCAACTATCAGGAGGGACAGAACGCGATGTCCCTCGACGATCGCCAGAACATCGTCGTCGACCGGCTGAAGTCGCTCAACGAGGCGGTAACGAAGGCCAAGACCACGCGGCTCCAGAAGGAGGCGCTGCAGCGCCAGCTCGGCGATCTCACACCGGACACGGCCGGCGTGGACACGTTCCCGGGCCTCGCCCAGAATCCGACGATCCAGGAGATCCGGCAGCAGCTGGCGCAGCTGAACGCCGACAAGGCGCGGCTCCTCCAGACGCGGACGCCAAACCATCCCGACGTCGCCAAGGTGAACGCGTCGATCGAGACCGCGAACCTCCGGTTGCGCTCGGAGACTGGCAAGGTGCTGGAATCGATCGGCAACGAGTACCGGACCGCGCTGGCCGAGGAGCGAAGCTTGAGCGCGTCGCTCGAAGAGCAAAAGCGTCAGGCGATCGATCTGAACCGGAAGAACGTCAGCTACAGCATCCTGCAGCGTGAAGCCGAGGGCGAGCGTCACGTCTACAACGCCCTTCTCCAGCAGGAGAAGGAGATGCGCGTCATCAGCAACAGCCGCGCGAACAACGTGCAGATGATGGACGCGGCGGAAGTACCGGGCGGCCCGTACACCCCCAATCACGGCCGCGACTGGCTGATGGCGCTGGTCCTCGGGCTCGCGCTTGGCGTGGCCTTCGCCTACACGATCGAGTACCTCGACGACACCGTGAAGATCCCTGACGACGTCACGCGGCGTCTCAGGCTGCCGTTACTCGGGCTGGTCCCGGCGGTGGCCGGCGGCAAGGTCCCGATGCTCCTCAACCCGGTGCCGCACGACTTCGGCGAGGCCTTCCGATCGCTGCGCACGTCGCTGGTGTTCACCAACGGCACCGACGGCAACCGGATGATCGCGGTCACCAGCTCGCAGCCGCTGGAGGGCAAAACGACCACCGCCTGCAACCTCGCCGTTGCCCTGGCGCTCGGTGGATCGCGGGTGATGCTGATCGACGCCGACATGCGGCGGCCCGGCCTGCATCGCACCATGGGGCTGCAGAACGAGGTCGGCCTCTCGCATGTCCTCACCGGGCAGGCGCGGGTGCGCGAGGCGGTGCAGCGCACGAGTGAGCCGAATCTCTACGTGATGACCGCGGGCCGCACGCCGCCCAATCCGTCCGAGCTGCTCTCGTCGGCGCGGATGAAGAACCTCATCGCGAACCTGCAGTCGGGCCCGTTCGACTGGGTTATCATCGACACGCCGCCGGTGCTGGCCGTGACCGACGCCGTGATTGTCGCGCCCTACGTCGCGGGCCTGGTCTTCGTCGTCGGATCGGAGATGACTCGCCGGGCCCATGCAGAGCGCGCAATCGAAACCATCCAGACCGGCAAGCCGAACATCATCGGCGCGGTGCTGAACCGGGTCGATCTGAACCGGAACAAGTATTACTACTCGCGCTACTACGGCTACCACTACAAGAACTACTACGGCGAGGCACCGGCCACCGACGCCGCAGCCTGATCGCTGGCGCGCCATCGCGCTGGTCCTGCTGCTGACGGTGGCTGCCGCGCTCTTCGGCGGCGTCTACTACTGGACTGCCATCACCCTGGCTGCAGCCACGATGGCGCTGGCAGCCTGGGTGCGCCCGGCGCCCTTGCGCACCTCCGGCCTCCGGATGCTCGATCGCGCCCTGCTCGCGCTGCTCGCCGCAATCGCGCTGCAGCTGGTTCCCCTTCCCGCCGCACTGATTTCCATCGTCTCGCCGGCCCGTCTCGCGTTCATCCGCCAGACGTCGTTGACCGGGGACGTGCCGCCGATCCTTCCGCTCACACTCGACCGTGGCGCCACTGTTCACGCGTGGCTGGCGGTGTTCACAGCGTGCCTCACGTTCTGGACAGCGCGGACTCTTCTGTCGCGCGGCGGAATGCGGACGCTGGTGACGGGACTGGCCTGGGTCTCGGTGGGATTCGCGATCGAGGCATTTGCGCTGAGCGGCGCCGGGGCGAACCTCGTCTACGGCTTCTGGCACCCGCAGGATATCGGCGCACGGCCGCTCGGGCCGTTCATCAACCGGAACCACGCCGGAACATGGAGCGTGCTCGTCCTGTTCATCGTGTTCGGCTGCTTTCAGTGGCGGCGCTCGGTATCGTCGCCTTCGCGCGGCTGGAGCTGGAGGGCGCGCATGGCGCACGCCATCGATGGCCGCAGCCTCATCCTCGTTCTGTCCACGTTCCTACTAGTGGTCATCGTAGCTGTCGGCGCTTCGCGATCGACGATGCTTGCGCTCTCGTCTGCCGCGGGCTATGTTGCACTGGCTGCGCCAAAGCGGGATGGCTTCCGGCGGTCGTCGTTGTGGCCTGGAGCGATCGCGCTTGCAGCGGCGCTTGGTGTCATCGCCTACGCTGATCTCGATCGACTGCTCTCGCGGCTCGAGGAGACGCGACAGCTCGGGCTCGCGCACCGGTTCGGCATCTGGCGCGACTCGCTTGGCATCATTCGCGACTTTCCTTTGACGGGAACGGGCGCGGGAACGTTTTCCATCGCGATGCGGCTGTATCAGACCACCGATCGGACCTACTACTGGAACGAAGCCCACAATCACTACGTGCAGGTGGCTGCCGAGGGGGGGGCGCTTCTCCTGATCCCGTCGCTCGTCGCACTCGCGTCGCTCACGGCTGCAGGCGTGCGCGCGTTGCGCCGGAGTGACGATCCTCTACACTGGATGCGCCTCGGCGCGTCGGCATCGCTCGTCGCGGTGGCCATTCAGTCCATCTGGGAAACAGGGTTGACGCTGCCCGCGAACGGCATGCTCGCGGCGGTGGCAGCGGCGATCCTGGTCCACGTCCCGCGGCACCCGTCGAATGCTCCGGCTGGGAATTGATGTCGATGGGGTCGTCGCCGATTTCCAGTCAGCGTTCCGCGCGCTCGCGGAGCGGGAACTGGGACTGAAGGCCAGCGACGTCGAAACCGGGCTGTCGAAGTCGGACGTCGACCGGCTCTGGCGGGTGGTCGCGGACACGACGAACTGGTGGCTCGACGTTCCTGCCTATGAACCCGATCAGCTAAAGCGTCTGTACGCGCAGGCACGGGCGGCGCGGTGGGAACTGTTCTTCATGACCAGCCGTCCGCCGAGTGCGGGAGATTCCGTGCAGCTGCAGACGCAGGTCTGGCTGGAGCGGCACGGCTACTTCCTGCCGAGCGTGCTGACCACGCCGTCGGGCGCCCGCGGCGAGGTGGCGCGATCGCTGCGCCTGGATCTGGCGCTGGACGATCGCATGGTGAACTGCCTGGAGATCATCAGCGCCAGCAACTCGAAGGCCCTGATGATGCTCCGTCCGCCGCCGGAGCCCAGGGCCCGCGAAGCCGCCGAAGCGCGCGGCATCGGCGTGGTCTCGTCGCTGGCAGAGGCCCTCGACGCCGTCGAACGGCTCGCTCAACTCCTCACGACCCGCCGCGGCCGGCTCGTGCGGCTGGCCGACTGGTTCCAGGCAAAGAAGGACGGGCCGACGCTGCCGCACGATCCGCGCGGGCGGCGGTCGTAGACGTACTCACGTTCCTCCGACAGCCACCCTCACGTTGCCGCTCGCGCGGCCGGCCTTCGGCCGCCACGCACGAGACGACGACACGAAGATACGACGGCGCCTTCGGCGCGAACACCAAGGCGCACAAAGAACACCAAGGACACAAAGGAAAACCTTGGATTCACTTCGACGGCATTCGCCGCGCTGGAGGCGCCGCGCTGAAGCGCGGTGCAGGAGTGAGGGCCGGCGTCGCCTCCAGCGCGTGGAACCGTTGATACCCAAAAGCATTCACTGTTTCAAGATGCCCGGTCGAAGGATAGTGTCCGGTTGCCTTAGTGAGCTTCGTGAGCTTTGTGCTCCTTCGTGCCTGCGCCGAAGGCGCCGTCGTGTCGTCGTCTCGTCGTACCGTCGTTCAAGCGCGAAGCGCAGCCGTGGACATGATCGCAGCGTGATAGTGAAGACTGCTGAAAGAAGCTATGTCCACAGACTCGACAGCACGATCCGCCTGAATCCCGGATTCTTCAGGAGCGCCAGCGCCGCGGCGCGGTGCCAGTTGAAGTTGGCGGTCCGGCGCAGCAGCGGGACGATGCCGTCGACCGCCGCGAGCTCGATCAGGGCGTCGACGGCTCGATCGTCGAAGCGGGCCGCAAGCGTGCGGAAAGCGAGGCCGGCGCGCAGCTCCGGTCCCAGGCGCGCCTGCCATTGCAGCTCGTACGCCCGCAGCGTCGCCGCGTCGGTGCGATCCGCTTTCAACGCGCACCCGAGGACTTCCGCCGCCAGCCGCCCACTGAGAAGGCTGTAATAAATTCCGCCCCCGGTCGTCGGCTTGGCGAGGCCGGCCGCATCGCCCACCGCGAGGACGCGATCGGCATACGTGCGCTTGACGGGAGCGAGCGGCAACAGTTTGAGGCGCGGCCGCCGGGCCGCCGGCGTCGCGCCGTGCCGGGCCGCGAGCCGGCGCTGATAGTCCCCGAAACGGATGGCGGCGCCGTCGGATGCCATGACCCCGACACGGGCCATGCTCGATTCTTCCCGGCTGAACGGCACAATCCACGCGAACCCGCGCGGCGCCAGCGTTCGATCGAGATCGATCTCCACATCGGGGACGCGGGGGAACTCGGTCTCGAGCTGCGCGGTTTGCAGGTATACGCGTGGAATGCCAAGACCGAGCCGACGGTTGAACCGGTATTGCGCGCCACACGCAAGCACGCACACGCGGCCTGCGATCTCGCGCTGACCGTCCGCGAACCGCGCCAGTACCCTGACGCCATCGGCGGCGACGCGAATGTCCTGGACGCGGGCGCCGCACGCAATCACCGCTCCGGCGCGTACTGCGCGACCCGCGAGGTCCCGATCGAACCGGCCGCGGTCGATGACGGCGGCCGCGACTTCCCCACCGTCGATGCGCACGGAGCGGCCGTGACGGCCGTGAAACCTCGCGGCGCTCGTGATGGTGCAGATGGTGTCGCGGGGGAGATCGAATTCGCTGAAGGCGTCGAGGCCGAGGACGCCGGTGCAGTGCACCGGGTCACCGACCTCGTCGTGCTCTTCGAGAACGAGGACCGCGAAGCCTTCAGCGGCAAGCCCCGTGGCGGCGGTCAGACCGGCCGGCCCGGCGCCGACCACGATCACGTCCCACCCGCACACTAATACTTCCGCTGACGATGCTCCCACGTGCCTCGCATGCTGATCCAGAACGACAGCAGTATCAGCCGGATGTCGAGCCAGAAGGACCGGCGTTTGACGTAGAGCCGATCGTAACGGAACTTGTGCCGTCGCGTCACGTCGCGGGGCGCATAGATCTGGGCGATTCCGGTCAGTCCCGGCTGGATCGCGGTCCGTTCGCGGTAGCCCTCGATCGCCTCCATCGGAACGAGCCGGCCATCACCGCCGGTCTCGATCTCGCCAGGAACCAGCGCTCGCGGACCGACGAAGCTCATGTCCCCCTTGAAGATGTTCACGAGCTGCGGCAGCTCGTCCATGGCCGTGGCACGCATCACCCTGCCGACACGAGTCACCCGCGCATCGCCTGCGATCGCCTGGCGCGGGCCATGATCGCGCTCGGCGTGTACTACCATCGATCTGAACTTGAGCACGGTGAACAGGCTGCCGTTCTGGCCGACGCGCGCCTGCCGGAAGAACACCGGGCCACCGTCCTCGAGCTTGATCGCCGCGGCAGCCATGGCCCAGACCGGGGCCGAGAGCAACAGGCCCGTCCCCGACAGCACCGCGTCGAAGACGCGCTTCATGATCGGGGGCGGCGACGGCGCCGGTTCGGTCATGATCCGCTTGTACATCGCGACGGTTCGGTCGATCATCGACTCCGCAGTGAACTCCATCGTGAAGCGATCGCGCGCATTGGCGCCCATTCGCCGCCTCAGCTCATCGTCGGCCGCGAGCCTTCGAAGCGCGCTGGCCAGCGCCGCCGAATCCGATGGTGGTACGGTGAGGCCGGTGCAGCCATCGATGTTGACCCATGGGACTCCCGTCTCAATGCGCGTGCTGATCACCGGTTTTCCTCGCGCCATCGCCTCGAGCTGTACCAGCCCGAAGGCTTCGGCGCGCGTCACCGACGGCAGCACGAAGATGTCGCAGGCGCCGTACCAGGCCGCGAGCGCCGCGTCGTCCACGGCGCCGGCAAAGAACGTACGTGAATCGACGCCGAGGCTGGCGGCGAGATCGTCGAGCGATCCCCGCAGCGGGCCGTCTCCAATGATCACTGCGGCGACATCGCTTTCCTTCAACGCCCGCAGCAGGAACTCCAGTCCCTTGTAGGGCACGAGCCTTCCGACGAACAACGCGATCGGTCCCGGCCATCGCGCGCGGACCGATGCGACGGCTGGATGTCCTTCGGGGGCGGGCGCGAGGTGAACGTCGAGCCCGAAGGGGATCACCTCGCACCGGCCGGCATGGGCCTCGAGCGCCTGTGCGTGCGCCGGGAGGGCGGGAGACGACACGACGATTCGGGACGCCCGGAGAAACGCGGGCTCGAGAAACGGTTCGTAGATCAACTTGTATCGCCACCGCGATCGCAGCACCTCGCTGTGGTACCAAATCGCGAGCCGGTGCTTCGGCCGCGTGAGCGCAAACGCGAGCAGCGCCATCGGATTCGGCTCGTGCAGGACCAGGATGTCGGTCTCGACCCGGGACAAGAGCCGGATCAGCGCAGGGGCAAACCACACCGAGCCGACGCGCATCCACGACGCCGCCCGCGTGACCGGCACGCCGTTGACCAGCTCGTGAATCGTCTCGCGGGACGTGCCCGCTACCAGCGCCCGGCTGTCGAAGCCACGCTGGCGCTCGCCCTCGCACAGTGTCTGAAGCACGCGCTCCATGCCGCCGCGGACGGGGGAATAGAACTTGCCGAGGTGGGTCACTTTCATGTGACTAGATCAAATCCCAAGATCCAAATCCCAAGCTCCAACGCACGCCCAACTCCCAAGCCAACTCCCAACTCCCAGGCCAATTCCCAAACCAACAGGCCATGTTCATTCGTCCACTCCTTGGTGGTTGGTTTGGCTGTTGGGATTTGGGCGTGCGTTGGAGCTTGGGATTTGGATCTTGGGATTTGCCATGTTCTACCCCACCGACAAGATCTCCGCGTACACGGGTAGAAGTCGTCTCACGTGATCGTCCCAGGTCCGAGCCGCCGCGTGCACACGGCGTTCGGCGGCGAGTGCTCCGCCGACATCGGCCGATTGCAGTACTCGCTCGATCGCGGCGACCCACTCGTCGAGCGAGTCGGGCGGCACCAGCGTCGCCAGACCTCCCGACGATTCGCGCAGCGCCGGAATATCGCTGGCGACCACGGGTTTGCCCGCTGCGAACGCCTCGAGCACCGGCAGGCCGTAGCCCTCCCGATCGGAAGTGAGCAGCAGCAGATCGCAGCGCGCGTAGATGGCGCGCAGCACGTCGCGCTCGACGAATGGCAAGTCGACGACGTCGGTCACGGCCAGGGCGTCCATGCGCCGGCGAGTCTCCGGGCGCAGCGGCGATCCCACCCGGATCAGCCGGATGCCGCGGCCGCGCGTTCGGAGCGTTGCGACGATCTCTACCAGCCGATCGAGCCGCTTGCGCGGTATGTCGTTTCCGACGTGCAGCAGGTCGAAGACGCCGCGCTCGGCGGGGAGCAACTCGCCCGCGCGCGATCGGGCGGCGGCCGGCGGCGGCTCCAGCAGCGCGGGGTCGATGCCGTTCGGCACGATCCGGAGGCGCGCGGGGTCGGCGAGACCGAAGCGAACCAGATCATCGTGGGCGGCGGCGCTGCCGCACACCACGATCGCGGCACGCCGGAGGCCGGCAAGGATGCGCCTGGTCATGGCGTTGAACAGCGGCCCCCGCGGATCCTCCTCGGGCTGCACGAGGCTGCGAAAGGTATCGACGTCGTGGCAGCTGACAATCGTGCGCTGCGGCGGCAGCGCGAGCGCGAGCTGCGCGTAACTGTGATCGACGACGTGGTAGACGTCGAAGCGGCCGCGCACGAAGTACCTGACACGCCCCGGGTACAGCGCCATCCGGTTCAGGATCCGATCGGCCAGGAACAACGGGCGCACACGGCCGAGACCAGGTGCCGAGGTCACGCCGATCATCCGGTGATGCACCGGCGTCACCGACAGCCCCGGCGCAAGAACCGGCACTCGAGTCGTGAGCAGGTGGCCCATCTGGTCCATGCTGGGCCAACCCTCCTCCACCATGTCGTGGAGAACCGCAACCGACCCGGTGAGCCGCGCGCTGCCGGTCATGTCGACCGCATCGGCCGGCAGACGAACCATGCCTGGCTGCTCGCCAGGCCTCGCGAAAACCCGAGCGGCGAAAAACGAGTCGACTCAATCACGAGGTGCTCGCGCACCTGTTCACGCAGCGCCTTCCAGTTGAAGCCGTAGTGTGAGTGGGACGGGGGGGCACCATGGACCGGGCGTGGAATCGGTCCACGTCTGCCCGCAACGATCATTCGCCACGCGTTGGCGGCCGAATACGGCTCGTAATGGCGATAGTCGCTCAGCCCGCGCCACGCCGCCGCCTTGCGGACGAGGAGCTTCAGCAGAAATGTCGGGCCCGTCTCGATCGGTACACTGATGATCACCCGGCCATCCGGCGCTACCAGCCGCGCCAGGTCGCGCAGCACGATCTGGACGACGTCTTCAACGCAGTGTTCGAGCGTCTCCATGCACGTCACCACATCGTAGGCGGACGAGTGCACGGGCGCCGACAGATCGGAGATCGTGCAGAACTGCAGGTTCGTGAAGCCGGCGAGCCGGCGGCGCGCTTCGTCGGTCTGCCCGGCTTCGATGTCCGCGCCACAGCCGGTGCCGATGCGACGCGCGGCCATCGCCAGGAACGTTCCATCGCCGCAGCCGTAGTCGAGCAGTGTTCGCGGGGCGGGACCAATGAGACCGAGGCCGACCTCGAAACGGGAGCGATGGCTCCAGGCGATCACGCTGCTGTCGCACCCCAGTTGCTTGCGGTAGTAGTGGCCTTGCTCGACCGCAGTCCGCGCTTCGCGGTTCGCGGTCCGCGGCTCGCCGTCCGCAGTCCGTTCGCCCGGGTCCGAGGATTGGCGTAGCGGCGAGCAAGTGGCGCCAAGCAGCGAGGCAAGCTTCTCGAAAGCTGCGGTGCTCTCGTATTTTTGTTGCACGAGTGTCCGGCCCGCCAGGGCGCGGCGCCGTGCTTCCTCGGGACGATCGAGGGCATCCCGCAGCGCCGAGGCAAGCGCGGCAACGTCGCCGGGTGGCACGGCCCAGCCAGTCACCCCCTCCTTCACGGTTTCCACGAGGCCGCCAACGGCCGTCGCAACGACTGCCGTTCCACACGCCAGCGCTTCCAGGACCGAAAACCCGAGTCCCTCGGCACGGCTCGCCTGCACGCACACGTCGGCCGATGCGTAGTCGAGCGGCAACTCGCGGCGAGGGTCCGCGGCATCGGTCGCGATCACTCGTGATCCGATGCCGGCCCGCTCCGCGTAAGCGAGGAACTCCCGAAAGCCGCCGCTCCGGTTCAGGAGATAGACGTCCCGACCCTCGGCCAATAGCCCCTTGAAGGCCTCGATCAGCGTCAGCACGTCTTTCTCGGGAGCAACCCGGCTGCTATTGAAGACGACCGCGCCGGCAGCAGGCAGTCCACGCGTCGCACGAGCCCGCGCCCGATCGGCGGGAGTGAAATGCGAGAGATCAACGCCGTAGACGGGGATGATGTGAATGGGGTGGCGCGCATCGTACTGGCGCACGACGTCGGCCAGGTGCTGGCTGAGTACGACATACCCCTGCCCGGCATATCCGTTGATCCGTCCGAGGAGGCGGATGGCACCGAGCGTTGCGCCGGAGAACGACTGCCCCGCGGTGCGCCGCGCTTCGTAGTACTCCGCCGCCGGACTGCAGATTAGCATCCAGCAGGGCACGCGCCTCGTCCTGGCCGCGAGGTTGGCGGCGAGCGCCGCGATTCCATGACCCTGCACCAGCACAGCATCGGCGGACGAACGGCGAACGGTTGTGAACGCGGTCCATGCGAAGGCCAGCCTTCCGCTCGAAACGATCGAGACCGGGCAGTCCGTCGGCTGGCTGATCGCCCGGCCACCAGGAATATCGCGCGCAAGAACCCGCAACGTGACCCGTGTCGCCAGGCCCTCGACGAGCCGGACGTCGGTCCCGCTTTCCACGATGAAACAGACACGAGGACGGGTCGACTGGCCGGTCATGCGGTGGTCGTGACCGTGGCCAGGAGCTCGCGCGCAAAATACTCGTTCACGGCATCCCACTCGTACCCGGCGGCGGTGGCGCGCGCAGCTCCGCCGAGCTGCTGCCGAAGATCGGGATGATCGATGAGCGCCTCGATCGATTCGATCAGCGCGGGACCGTCCGCGAACGGAACGATGAGCGCATTCTCGCCAGCCCGGAGCAGGTCCGCGGCGGCGCCCGCGGGCGTCGTCACGACAGGCAGCCCCGAGGCCATCGCCTCGAGCAACGCGCCGCTGAACCCTTCCGACAGGGAGGGGAACACGAAGATGTCGGCCCGCTCGAGCTCTTTCGCCAGTTGCTCGCGAGTGACCCGGGGCACGACCCGCACCCGGTCACGCACCGGACGTGCGAAATCTCGCCGCGTGGCGTCGGCCTCCGCACCAGTGCCGACGCACGTGAGCTCGATCGCGGGATGCCTGGATGCGAGCGACTCAAAGGCCTGGACCAGATACCGGATGCCCTTGGCGCGCAGCCACTGTCCCGTGAACAGGAGGCGGGTCGCGCTCGCCGCGTAGATCCGTGCCTCGCGGAAGAGATCGCGCTCGACCCCGTTCGGCAGAACCCGAACACGGGCCGGCTCGGACCAGCCCCGGGAAACGATGAAGTCGCGTTCACGGGAATTCAGGCAGAACACGCGATCGGCACGTCGCGCCGCCAAGGCGAGCAGCCGAGGCACGAGCCGCTGGTGGAAGAGGATGAACTGCGCCGACAACCGTTCGCCGGTGCGTGCGAGCTCGGCGGCGAGCGCCTCGTAGTAGAGCGGCTCCAGGCCGTGGAACGCGATGATCGTTGCCGGCCGCGTCGAGCGGCCGGATCCTCGCAGGACGGCGTGCGCCCAGCCCAGGTGACTGTGAAAGACCACGATGTCGAAGTCGCGCAGATTGCGCATCGAAAGACCGACCGGCAGCAACAGCGGCTGCAGCCGCGACCACGAGCCGAACGGCAGATCGGCCGGTGTCACGATCTCGACGGTGTGACCGCGCTGCGCGAGGTACTCGGCCCGGCGTTGCACGGTGAGAAACACCGCGGTCTTCGGATCGCGAGGACCGTGAATCGCGAACAGGATCCGCAGCTTCATGCGCTGACGCGATCGGCCCGGCGCGCCCTTCCGAGAATCTCGAGCAGGGCATCCAGGTGCTGGTCGTCACGCCTCGAACGGGCCGCCGCAAGCGCGCCATGGTTCAGCGCATCGCTCGATTCGAGGCTGCGGATGCACCGGAGCAGCGCCTCGGCCAACCCGCCTGCCGTCGGCGGATCGCCGGGCGCAAGGCAGCCGTTGACGCCGTCGTGCAGCCATTCGGGAATGCCGCCCGTCGCAAACGCCACCACCGGCACACCATGGGAGTTGGCTTCGGGGCCGACAAGGCCGAACGGCTCCGGCCAGAGGCTGGGCATGACCACAACATCGGTCGAGGCAAGGCGCGTCGTGAGGGCGTCCTTCTGCAGCCACCCGGTGAACTCGACGGCGATGCCGGGGACCTGCCTCCTCAGCATGCGTGCGTGACGCTCCCACGATTTCCGCACGGGCCCGTCACCAGCAAATGTGAGCTGAAGCGCTCGGCCTGATTCAGCGTGGACGCGCGGGAGCGCTGCGAGGAGCACGCGGCCGCCCTTCAGCCGGTCCATCCGGCCCACGAAGGTCATCCGGAAGGGTGCGCCTGGAGACAGGCGCCCCGGGAGCGCCTGCACCACCTGATCCTCGTCGGCAGCGCCATAGTGCGGCAGCGTGAAGACCCGTCCGCCGGCAACGCCGTGGCGAAGGAACTCTGCGGACATGTGCGCCGAGACCGTCACGACGCAGCCGTACCGGTGGAGCAAGGCGAGCCGGCGCCGCTGACGGTCGTATGCCATCGCCATCGTGAGAGGGCTGAGGCCGCCGCATCGACGCGGGAAATAGAGCGCGAGGCACGCGGCACCGAAGCGCCTGGTGCAGGGACGGGCGCCTGGGAACTTGTGCGTCTTCTCGCCGGAGATGCAGGTCCCGTAATACGAGTGCGCCGCGAACACCCCCGGCGCCAGCTCGAGCACCGCGGCCTCCTCATCTGGCTCGAGGAATCCGTGCGCATAGATGATGTCCGGCCGCCAGGATCGAAGTGTTTCGAGCGCGCGAGGCATGTCCGGACGGAGCGGAACGCGCAGCGCCCCATCCGGCAGCGGAATCAGCCGCCGGCTGTCGGGCTCGTCCACTTCGAAGCAGAAACCGACCTCGTGTCCCCGGCTGGCGAGCCGGGTCATGATTCGCCCCAGATAGGTTTCGGTCCCACCTGCCGTGCGGCAGCTCCAGTTGGCGATCAGGATGCGCATCAGTCGCCAAAGAGGGGCTCGAGCCCCACGCGCGGATCGAAGCGTGCGGCGTAGAGCGCCAGCGCTGCGGATCGGGCCTCGGCGTTGCGACGCGGTTCGAGCAGGCGCTCGACCGCTCCGCCCAGCAACTCGGGCGTCGCGGCCGCGATGGTCTCGACGGCGGAGGTTTCGCGCCAGAACGGTTCCGAGAGTCGTCCGAAGGTCGTCACCACCGGCACCCCGTGCTCGAGCGCGGAGATCGTCGTCGTTCGCCGGCCGCTCACGCCGTCCACGTACGGCTGGAGCAGCAGATCGCAGGCCTGAAGATGTTGGGAGAGCTCACGTGCCGGCAGCAGATCGGTCGCCCGGACTTCCTTCCGCGCGCTCAAACGCTCGGCCAGCAGTCCGGTTCCACGGCCCACCAGGAGGAACCGCACGTCGTCCCGTCTCGCACGGAGCCCGGTGAAGGTGCGCTCGAGCGCATCTTCCACGTATCGTCCGCCTGCGCCGAAGTGGCCCACCAGCACCTTCCCACCGCCGAGCAGCCGGTTGCGCAGGGCCGCAATGCCCGCGCGATCGCGATCGACAGGGATTGTGCCCGGAACCGGCAGCACGCGCGGAGTCACCGTCGGCCGCACCATGGGGATCAGGCGTGTCTTCCAGCCCGGAATCGACAGCCACACGCGGTGCGCGGAGCTCACCACCGCGCGCGCCATCGACCGCTGCACCAGGGCACGAACCGGCTGAAGCAATGACGGGCCGATGAAGTCGGCAAACGGCTCATGCACCATGACGTCGATCTCATCGCCAGCACGAGCCCGCGCCGCGATCCATCGTGCGAAAGACACGTTCATGCCGCGGCGGCCATAGCCATGCGGCACCCATTGCAGCACGATCCGTCGAGGCCGGGGAAATGCATCGAGCAGCGCACCGGTCCGCGCAATGTCGCCGGCGCCGAACCCGCCCAGCGAAGGATGCACCTCGACACTCGCCCCATTGGCGATCGCTCCCCCGCCCGCTGCCGTCCAGACGTGCACGTCGAGCCCACGTGACACGGCGGCCTCCACCAGCACCCGCGAGTGCTCGCTCACCCCGCCGGGCATGGGGGGGAATTCGGGGGAGATCAGGTGCCACTCTTTCATGGCCATCACATTTCGAGGTAGGCGCCGATGCACCTGTCCACGACGTTTTCCCACCTGAAGCGATCCAGTACCCGCGTGCGGCCGTTCGCTCCAAGACGCTGCGCCTCACCGGGGTTGGCCTGAAGCGTGGCAATCGCGGTTGACAGGGCGTGCGGGTTGGCGGCCGGGACGACATAACCGGTTTCCCCGTGCACGACGACTTCGGGCAGGCTTGCCACGTCCGTGCAGATGGTGGGGCGGCCGCAGGCCATGCCTTCGAGCAGGGTCTGCCCGAGCAGTTCCGGCACGTGGGTCGTTCGTCCGTCGGGCAGCGTGTACACGCTCGGCAGCACGACGCAGGTCGCGCGCCGGTATTCCGCGACCAGCTGGTCGTCGTCGGCGTCGTGCACGAACGTCACGCACTTTCCTGATGCTCGCGCCCGAAGCGTGTTGGCGTAGTCGGCATCCAGCGGCTGACCCACGACTCGCAGCGGAACGTCGGGCGCAACCGCGTCGATCAGGTCGTGGACACCCTTGTGTGGCAGCAGGCGGCCCACGAACAGCACGCCTTCATCGGTTGCGGGGGCTGGAGAGAACTTGTCGGCGTCCACACCGCCGAGAATCACGCGGGCACGCCGGTTCCCGCCATGACCTGCGATCATCCGGCTGTACTCGCTGATGTGGAGGTGACCGTGAAAGAGGCGGTCAGTGGAAACATAGCCGGAGAGGTCGAACCCGCCGCCGCCGAGATCGGTCACGAACACCCGGTGCCGCCGCAACCGGGTGAACACCGCAGCCGCCGTACTGGCGACGACGTGCTGCTGGTGGCAGTGGACGACGTTTGAGTCCGCCAACGCTCCCCACAACGCTGATGAGAATGGATTGGTGCGCTGCCCGCGAACCCAGGTGCCGTGAAGCACGTGGACCTGCAGCTTGCCGAGCTCGGTCGTCCGTTCGCGATTGCCGAAGGTAATCAGCTGGGTCGGCACCTGCTCGGCCATGTGCCGCGCGAGCTCGAACGAGTAGCGTTCCGCCCCGCCCAGGATCCCGTCCTCGGGGTCGAACGGCGCGGGCACGATGTGAGCCACCCGCAGATCGCCGGCAGATCGAATTCGCATCACGGCGCTGCCGGCAGCTTGTCACGATTGCGCGCAGCCAGGCCCGAGACGGCGTTGGTGACGCGTCCGATCAACGGGCGCAGGTAGACGCCCGCAGGAGATCGCAGAAGGGGCGCGACCACCGCCAGCGAATACAGGAGAGCCGCCAACCCACCGAGCGCGGCGAGCCACGGAAATGACGACGGCTGCACCCAGATGCCAACTGCAGCGGCGATCGCCGCGACGATCGCGAACCGCCAGAGCCACGGCCCCAGCGTGCTCACAATCTGCCACCGCGGCACCCCCGTTTCGCGCGCAAGCGCCCCGAGATTCAACGGCGCACTCACCAGCACGACGCCGGCGATGGCCCCAAGCGGCGCACCGGCAAGACCGAACGCGCGGACGAGCGCGGCGCTGACGGCAAGCGTCGCGACGCCATCTGCGAGCCCGGTCAAGGCCAGCCGCTTCTCGTGACCAAAACAGAAGAGCGCGTAGACGTTGGTCGTGTTGAAATGGCGGATCATCATCGCCGCGAGGAGCAGCAGCGTGAGTGGAAGGCCACCGAACTGATCCGGGCCGACCCACCACCGCACGAATCCGGCGTTGACGGTCACCACGAGACAGGCCACGAGGCCGCTGACCGCCAATGTCGCCTGCGCGAGCGCGGCACTGACCCGGAACAAGCGGCCGCGATCGGCGGTGCTCCGCAGCTCGCTGAGAGCGGGCGCCGCACTCTGAAGGATCGCCTGAGGCTGGTTGGCCAGCACCGAGACCAGCTTCCCCGTGCAGGCATAGGGCACGACGGCGGCCGGGCCGAGCAGGGCGCCGATGATCATCACGTCGGTTCCGTTCAGCAGCACCTGGGCCATCTGGCTCACCGACACCCAAACCGACCGTGCGACGTAATCCCGGGCGGTCACGAGCTCGCGGAGCGCGAGCCGGCGGGGCATCGCGCCGGGGAAGACCGTGGCGAGACGCACGGCGCATGCGCCGATGATGACCGCCTGTGTCACGCACCAACCCGCTGCCAGCGCCGGCAACGTGAACCCCTGAAGGACCAGCACCACGTTGACCGCCGTGCCGGCCAGCCATGCGACGAGCTGAGTCCGCGCCACGAAGGCGAGATCCTGCAGGCCGCTGAGCGCTGCCTGGAACACGCGCAGCGGGAAGGTCAAGACGAACAGGCCCAGCACGACAGCCAGCGGCACTCGCAGCGCGGCCCAGGATGCGGGCAGCCACCACAGCGCGATCACCGCCGCGATGAGCACGACCGGGGTCTGCACACACGCCAGCGTCAGCGTCTTCTCGACCAGCTGCCTGAGCTCCGGTGCATCGTGCCGTCCCGTTCGGCCGGTGATGTATGCCGTTTCCCGTGGCAGCAGCGCGACGATGCCCAGGTCCATCAGCAGCAGGTAGGCGACGATTTGCGTCCCGACGAGCCACAAGCCGTATGTGCCCTGCCCCAGCGCGTGCAGGAAGAACGGGGTCAGCCAGAGGCCTGCGATCGTCGCCAGCACCAGGTGGGCATAGCCCGTCATGAAACCGCTGAGGAAGCGATGCGTGCGGGTCATGCCGACGCCCTCTCGCGCGTTCCGTGGGCGGCGGCCACGAGCTCCGCGGCCATGTCGGACCAGGACCTCGCTCGCAGCCGTGCTGCGGTTGCTGCCGCGCGAGTGCGCCATCCCTGAACGTCGGTGCGCCAGGCGCGCAGACGGTCCGTGAGTTGTGCCGGCGCAATGCCGTCCGGCAGGAGGGCCTCCCTCATCGAATCGTCGAACCGCTCGGCGACGCCGGCGCTCCGCGTCACCATGACCGCAAGCCCGCGGCAAAGGGCCTCATGCACGTTCAGGCCGTACGACTCGTATCGCACCGGGCTGACCAGCAGATCGCCCGCGGCCAGCACGCTACGAACGTCGGGGGTGAAGCCGAGGAACCGGACACCGCCCGCATCCGCGCTGCGGGCCGCCTCGGCACGCCAGCCCGGCATCCGCCAGCCATCGCCAGCCACGACGAGCGACGCATCCCATCGGCCCGAGCCGGCGAGCTCGAGCCAGCTTCGCCACAGCACGTCGAATCCCTTGTTGATGTCGGTTCCCATCGCCCCCACGAACAGCACGACCGGGCGATCGGGCGGCAGTTGAAGAGCGGCGCGCGCGGCGGCACGTTCCTCGGAGCCTGCCGCGGTCCACGATGGATCGGAGCCGAGATAGATGGTTCGAATCCTGCCGGGCGTCACGCCGACCCGTTCGATCAATGCGCGCCTGGTCGTGCCGGAGTTCGCGATGACGAGACCCGCCCGTTGCAGCGATGTGCGCTCGCGCCGCACCGCGGCTGCTTTCAACCACCGGTTGCGACAGCGGCTCCACCACGGGGCTCCAGGATCCACGACCGGCCATGACGCGTGAACGGCGTGAACCCAGTTGATGTCGGGCCAGCCGCAGTTGCCGCCGTTCACGACAACCCGCGCGTGGCGATGCCGGGCGACTGTCGTACGCGCGACCTGGGTACCAGTGCGCCCCAACAGGCGCTCGGATAACCGCGGCAAACCGCGCGGTCGCGGCACGATGTGCACGGTTGCCAGCGGATCCGCAGCGAACCGCGGATCGATCTCGTGGCCGACGAGATGAACGGGCGTGCCGGACTCGAGGAGATACGCGGCGAGCGCCGCGTTCGCGCGATCCATCCCGCCGCGCTGATGGAATCCCCCAGCCACGATGACCCACGGCGTGCGTTCAGGTGGTGCGGGCATCGTCGACAATCGAAGAATTGATCTTCCGCGCCTGCGGCAGCCTTCCGCCTAAAGGCGGAAGCCACCCGCCTTCGCGCTGCGCGCTACGGCGAGGCAGGCTGCGACTTTCTGGGGAAACGCCTGCCTCGACGAAACCCGCAGTGCCAGAGCCTGCCTCGCCGTAGCGCGGAGCGCGGAGGCGGGGCGCGAACCGCACCTCCGGCACGACGATCCACCCCGTCAACAGCAGCACGATGGCTGTGGACGGCACCGACGTCAACATCCCTGTCCCGATCAGCCCGGTCGCAAAAGTCGAAGCGACTGCGACAAAGGCGAGCCTCCGGCCAAAGTAGAACATGTCCGTGGTCTTGATCTGCCGGCGTGTGAAGACCCACCCGATGAACAGCACCCACATCAACAGGCCGGGAATGCCCAGTTCCAGCAGGATCCGGGCGTACTCGTTCTCCATCACGACCACGTTCCGGAGGCGATTCTGCAGAAAGTACGGCACGCTCGTGCCCCCGCCACCGAGACCGTTGCCGAGCGGGTACTTGCGAAGCAGTTCGAAAAAGCTCACGTTCACGCTGTCGCCGAACCGCTGCGCGATGAACTCGCGGTCCTGCAGGGACCGGAAACGCTGCAGCCGCTCGTCGCCGCCGACGCCGTAGGCGAGGACCGCCAGCAGGATCAACCAACGGAAGCGATACGCCCCCTTCATGCGGCCGGTGAAGATCGACGTCACGATCAGCGCGAACAGGATCAGCGCATTGATTCGCGTCGCCGACATGAACACGCCCAGCATCGACATCAACAGCGCGGCACTCATCAGCCGCGGCTGCCACCGGCCATGATGCCCCTGCACCCACGAGCCGGCGATGATCACGGTCGTCAGCACCATCGTGGCCGCGTACGCATGCGCGTTGCCGAACGACGAGGGGATTCGGAACGCAGTGAAGTTCGCCAGATCCTTGCTGCGGTAGATGATCTCGGTGACGGCGTTCCGCGGAAAGAACCGATCGACACCAAGCGTGTACTCGGCCAGCGCCAGCCCGCCGGCAGCCAGGTTCAGCACCGAAAACCACAGTCCAAGCTTGTAGACGTCGTCACCGGTCAGGCGCGCGCCCAGAAGAATGAATGGCAGCAGGAAGATGCTGCCACGGAGCCCGACCAGCTGAATCAGCGGATCCTGCCAGGGCATCGCAAAGAGCATGACCGGCCAGGCGATCAGGACGATCAGCCAGTTCCGGACGTCTTCCGCGCGGGCATGCTGCCACAGCGGCTGGCGAAGACCGAACTGCGCGACGTAGAGCCCGAGCGTCGCCGCATCGAAGATCAGGTGCGAGAAGCCGTCAGGGAGATTGGCGCGCAGGAGGCCGTAGGCATAGCCGACGGTGGTCAGCGCGCAGAGACCGGCAACCAGCGACCTGCGGCCCATGTAAAGACACAGCAGGAAGACAACGCCGCAGAGTCCGATGGAGATCATCCGGCGTAGGCCTCCCGGAACGCCTGCGCCATGCGCTCTGGGGAAAACCGGTCGATCGCCGCGGACCGGGCCGAAGCGGCAATCGTCTCCCGCCGCACCGCGTCGACGACGAGCTCCTCGAGCCGATCGGCGAGCTCGGCGGCATGTCCCGGCGTATACCCGATCGCGTCGACCCGATCGCGGAACAACTCCGCCGCCCCTCCTGCGCGCGCCGCGACCACTGCTCTCCGTGCGGCCATGCCTTCGGCGATCACCATGCCGAACGGCTCCGGCTCGGTGCTCGCATGAACCACGATATCGAGCGACCGCAGAGCAGCCGGAACGTCATCGACATGGCCCGTGAAACCGACCAGGTCCGTGAGGCCGCGAGCGGCAACCATGGCGGCGAGCTCCGCTGACGACCACTGGCTGCCAGCGGTCTCGTAGACCGCGCCTCCGATGACGTAGGCACGCACCGCGTGGCGGGTGCGCAGCCGCCCGATCGCGTCGAAGAACACCTCGTGGCCTTTCCAGCGCGCGAACGTCGACACGAGGCCGATCCGCACGAGGCCGCGATCCGGCGCCAGGCCGGACAGCGCCGCGAGATCGAGCGGCACTCCCTCGGGGCGGAAGATCGCAGGATCGACGGCGTTGTGGATTCGCCGGAGTGTCGTGCGGGATCCGATCAGGGTTGCCGCGTCATGCAGCACGCTGTCGGAGTTGGCAACGATCACATCCGCGCGACCCGCCAGCCGGCGGAGCAGCCTCGCGGTGAGCGGCCGGCTGCTCACGTACTCGTGCAGGTGCCAGACCAGGCGGGTCCCCGCGGGCTTCACCAGCGCGGCAGCGACGTGCGTCTTGAGGCCGTTGCTGTGCACGACCGTCGCGTTCGCCCGCCGCATCACGGCGGTGAGCGATCGCAGGTAGCCGGGAAGGGCAATTCCCGCTCGAATCGCGGTCACGGTGAGCCGTCCGCGATTCACCGCGGCCCGGCGCTGCACCGTCGCGCCGCTCTCGCCGAGCCGGTTGAGCGCCGCGGGAAACGGCAGCTCGACGACATCGAAGCCCATCGTCCGGCATCGGTCCGGCAATGGACCGGGGCCCGGAGTCACGATCGTGATCCGCCAGGATCGATCCAGGGCCTGCAGGGCCGTCAACAAGGTCAGCAGGCTGGTTTCCGCGCCGCCAACGGCAGACGATGTCGTCAGACAGACCAGGCTGCTCGGCAGTCTTGCGGTCATGAGGGTTGGAAGCAGGACAGAACACCGGCCAGTTCCTGGAGGCGACCGGCGGGATCGGTCCGAGAGGAGGCGCGCCCGGCGCCGGCTTCGCCCATGCGCGCACGGAGGTCGCGATCCGCGGCCAGCCGCTGCAGCGCGTCCGCGACGGCCGCAACATCGCCTGGTGCCGTGATGACGCTGCAGGAGTCGTCCAGGAGCTCCGCGGCGCCTCCCGCGGCGGAAACCACGCAGGGCAGGGACGCGAGCATCGCTTCGGCAATCGCAATCCCGAACGGCTCGCCCTTGAGGTTCGGCTGGCAATAGATATCTGCCAGCCGCACCAGTGTGGGCACATCGTCGCGCTCACCAAGCAGGCTGACGCGCGCGCCGCCGGTCACGCTCGCGGCGGCAGATGCAAGCTCGCGCTCGTGACGCGAGCCCGCTTCCCGATCGGCTCCGGCGATCCAGACATGGATCCGGGCGTCAGACGGCAGTCGTTTCGCGGCCTCGATCAGCACCTCGTGGCCCTTCCAGCGCTCGAGACGAGCCGCCATCAGCACCACGATGTCGTGGTCGCCGGCGCCGAGCGACGTGCGAAGCGAGCGGCGGACGTCGGGAGCGAGCGCGGGGGGCGTGGCGACCGCACAGTGGATCACGTGGCCGGGGACGCCGGGAAACGCCGGTCGCGCCTGCGTGAACCGGCTGTTGAAGACCGTGAACTCCGGGCGCACGAATCTCGCCCAGCGATCCGGCCAGGCCGGCGTCGTGACAGGAGCGTGCTGCCAGAAGCCGATGCGGGCGCCGCCGGCCCGTGCGGTGGACGCGAACATCGCGTGAGGCCATGCGCTGTGAAAGATGGCGACTTCGGGCGCCGCTTTCGCCTGCACATCCATGAACGCGCGCCTCGCCCGCCAGACCATCAATGGACGCGACGCGCGCGGTGACGGCAGGCGATGAACGGTCACGCCAGCCTCCCGCAGTTCCCGCTCGAACCGGCCGCCGAACGCAATCACGACTTCCTGCCGCATCCCCGGGTGCGTCGCCGACGCCAGCGTCACGAGCAGGCGCTCGATGCCGCCGTACATGTTCCCCGCCGCGACGTGCAGAACAGTCACTGCGAGATCAGAAGTAGCGCTGGGGGACGTCGATGGTATCGCCCGGCTTCACGAGGTCGCTCATCTTCACGCCCTTCACTTCCTGCTGCTTGCCGTCGATCGTGCGGAAGATGCGCACCCGATTGGGCGCGCCCTTGTCGGTCGCGCCGCCGGCCATCGCGATCGCCTGCATCACCGTGAGATCGCCATCGATGACATACGGCCCGGGAATCTTCACCTGGCCGGTCACATAGATGCTGTCGGCCTTTGGAATCGTGACCGTGTCGCCGTCACGGAGCGCAAAGCCGGCCGGCAGGTATCCGCTCTGAATCTCGCGGAGCGTGACGCGCAGCGAGGTGCCGCCGCCGGGCTCCTCTCTGGGCAGCCGCGGACCGGATCCTGCCGGTCGCGAGATCAGGACATACGAAGCGGCGGCCGGCGTCGGCGACCCGGCGGCGGCCAGCGCCTGCAGGACCGACATGTTGCCCGACAGCGGGTACTGACCAGGCGCGTGGACCTGGCCGAACACGAAGACGTTCTGGCTCCGGAACTTCGCGACTTCGACGCTGACCTGCGGGTTCACATAGAAGTTCTTCAGTCTGCGCGCGATCTCTTCGCCAATCCCGCGAGCCGTGAGCCCTCCGGCCTTCACCCGGCCGATGTAGGGATAGTCGAAGCTTCCTTCCGCATCGAGCGACACGGTCTTCGTCAAGTCGTCTTCGCCGAAGACGACGATGTTGAGGACGTCCTGCGGACCGGCGACATACTCAGCCGGCGCGGTCGTGCCGGGAGGAGACGCGGGCAACTGCGGACCGCCCTGCGACAGCAGCAGGAAAAGTGTCGTGATGAGCACCATGTCAGAACCCCCGGGTCAGAGTTCTCACCCGGATACCCTCCGTTCCGCACCGCCATCACGACGGAGTGGAATCCCAAGCTGGCGGGCCTTCCGATAGAGGTTCGCCCGTTCGATCCCGAGCGCGCGGGCGGCATCGCGCATCTGCCAGGCATGTGCGCGCAGGACGCCGGCGATGAACTCGCGCTCGAACGCGCGCCGCGCGTCGCGAAGACTGCCGGTCGGACGTGCCGGCAGGCGATCGAGCTGGACTTCGGCGAGGACGTCTTCCTGACGGATGACGCCGCGGCCGGTGGCGGCGAGCCGATCCAGGAGTCCGCCGAGCTCGGCAGTGTTGCGCCTCCATGGCAACGCGCTGAGCACGGTCAGCGCCGCGGGCGTGAACCGCCGGCGCCGATCGCGCGCCGCCAGCATCGCTTCCGCAATCGCGGGCACGTCGTCTCGTCGCTGGCGCAAAGGGGGGATTTCGATGACCAGCGGCAGTCGCCGCAGCAGGTCCTCGCGGAGCCCGGGGTCGAGGCGGTTGCTGGTCGAGCCGATGAGTCGAATGTCGAGCGGGACCGGTGACGAGCGGCGTGGCAGCCGGACCTCGCCGTCGCGTACCAGCCGGGCCAGCCGCTGCTGCAGCGGTGCCGGAAGCTCGTCCAGGTCGCTGAGGAACAAGACGCCGCCCCGCGCGCGGAACAGGAGGCTGGACGCGGCGATGGTCTCGACATCGGCTGCCGCCACCCGGCGCGCCGAGCCGAACAATGCGCGCTCGAGCTCAGCCGCGCTCAGCGCTGCACACGCTTGCACGAGGAAGGGACCGGTCTTGCCAGGGCCACCCTGGTGAATCGCGCGTGCGACCGCCCCGGCATCGAGACCGCGCTCGGCCGCGATGAGGACGTTCCGATCGTCGCCGCCCGCCCGCGTCACCTGCGCGGCGCACTCCCGCACAACGGTCGAGCTGCCGGCCAGCTCGTACGGCAGCTTCATCCGGCCGCGTGAATATGCCATGAGCTCGCCTCGAGGGCCCGACGCTCCCGCCCGACAGCGGTCCAGGTTCGTCGCTCCCGTTCGTCTCAATTGAGAGGCTGGGGAAGCGTCTATTGTGGGGGGTTCTGCGGCGTGTGTCAACTTCGACACACACTGGAGATTTAAAGGACACAGCCCGCCTCGCGCGCAGGGCAGGCCTAAAGGCCTGCGCTACGCAAATGCCGCGGCAGCGCCCGTAGCGCAGGCCTTTAGGCCTGCCCGACGCTCAATATTCGTGAAGCAGCCGCGCAGCGCGCTCGATTTCTGTCTCCGACGGGAGGTAGAAGTCCTCGAGCGGCGGCGAGTACGGCACCGGCGTGTCGATCGCGCCGAGGATGCGGATCGGGGCGTCGAGGGAGTCGAACGCTTCTTCCTGGATCAGCGCGGCGATGCTCTCGCCGATGCCGCCGGTGCGGGTGTCTTCGTGGACGATCAGCACGCGGCTGCAGTGCCGGGCGGACGCGAGCACGGCGTCGCGATCGAGGGGCGCCAGGGATCGCAGATCGAGCACGCTGGTTTCGATCCCGTCAGCGGCGAGGCGCTCTGCGACCCGCAAGGCGGCATGCACGTACGCACCGTAGCTGATCATCGCCAGGCGATCGCCGCGGCGTCGAAGGGCCGCTTTGCCGATCGGCACCGGCGCTGGTGGATCGTCGGCAAGCCGCTGCTTGATCCGGGGATCGCGATAGAGCGCGATGTGCTCGTAATAGAGAACGGGATCAGGATCGGCGACGGCAGCGGCCATCAAGCCGCGGGCGTCGGCGGGCGTCGCCGGGACGACGATCTTCAGCCCCGGCGTGCGATAGAACCAGGCCTCGGTGTTCTGGCTGTGATACGGACCGGCATGCCGCAGGCCACCCCAGGGCATGCGCACCACCATCGGCACCGAGCCGCCCCACCGGTACCGGATCTTGGCGGCGTTGTTCACCAGCTGGTTGAAGCCGGTGGCGACGAAGTCGTTGAACTGCATCTCGCCGATCGGGCGTTGACCGGCGAGCGCGGCTCCGACACAGGCGCCGAGGACGGCCCCCTCGGCGAGCGTGGAATTCACGAGCCGATCGCCGAACTCGGCGACGAGCGGCCGCAGCAGCAGGAACGCATTGCCGTAGGCGCCGCCGACGTCTTCGCCGAACACGAACACGCGCCGGTCGGCGCGAAGCGCGTCGCGGATGCCGAGCATCACGCCGTCGAGGAACGTACTGCCGTGCGGATCGACCGCCGGCAGGACCTCGAGCGTTGGCAGCACAGGATCGAGGTCCGCCGCGGTTCGCGAGGCCGGGTCGAGCACGTCGACGCGATGGCGCGGCTCCTCATTCGCGAACACACCCACACCTGCTGATTCGGGCGCCGGCCACCGGGCCTCGATCACTGCCCGTGCTTCCCGTTCGACCAGCGCTTCGGCCTCGCGACGGAACTCCTCCAGCTGTCCGGCCGCAATCAGCCCTTCTTCTTCGAGCCGCGCCGCATACCGCGCGATCGGATCGCGTGCCGACCAGAACGCGTAAGCCTCGCGGTTCGCATACCCGCCTGCGGCCAGCGGCGGATACTCCCACGCGCCCGGTACATCCTTGCCGAGATACAACATGTCGTCGTGGTGCGCGTGGCCGCACATGCGCATCGACACCAGTTCGATCAGCGCCGGACCTGCACCCGCGCGCGCCCGCCCGGCAGCCCAGGTGAACGCCGCCGCAATCTCGTCGGCATCGGTGCCGTCGATCGTGATACCCGGAATGCCGTAGCCCGCGGCCTTGTCGGCGAACACGCGCACCGCAGACTGCTCGGCCACCGGCGTCGAGAGCGCGGTCTGGTTGTTCTCGACGCAGAAGACGGCCGGCAGCCGCCGCGCGGCGCAGAGATTGATCGCCTCGTGCCACTCGCCGAGCGACGATCCGCCCTCCCCGATGAACGACACCACCACTCGGTCCGACGGCTCGCGCGCGAATGCCAGCGCCATCCCTGCGAGCGTCATCGCACCGATCGCCAGTGGAGCTGACGCCGGAAAGATCCCGAACGAGAAGTCGCCAATGTGGAGGTCCCTGCCCTCCATCGGGGGACCGGCCTTGCCCATCTGTGCCGACAGCACCATGCGAACCGTCTCGGGGGACGGCCGCATGCCGAGCGCCGCGCCGAGATCGCGGATGATCGGCGCGATCACGTCCCCCTTCCAACCTTCCGCGCTGTGATAGCGCTCGCCTCGGCGAAGCCTGATGGCCGCGGCATAGATCGCTTCCTGGCCGAGCGACCGGAAGCCCTTGCCCTGGAAGGGTGCGTCGCCAAACCGCACTTCGCCGCCGGTGAAGAACGTCTTCAGTCGATTGTCGGTCGCGCGGGTGAGGATCATGCCGCGAAGAATGTCGCGGCGTTCGTCAACAGTCAGCGACGCGCGGATCGAGGCGCGATGGAGGTGGCCGTCGCACGCAGCAACGATCTCCGCCACGGCGAGCCGAAATCGCTCGCCGGCGGGAACGCCAGGAGTCGCCTCTCCGAGATCCTTGGGTGTCAGGGGGCTCAGTCGCCGTTCGATCGCCGCGGCAAGCGGGGCGCGCCAGCCCTCGAGACTGGCGGCGGTCAACGCGCCCGCAGGCCGGGTCTCACCGGCGGCTTCCCTGATCGCCGGCCACGCAAACGGGAACCGTTCCGTGACGAACT
>Ga0209382_10000239_pt1 | contig 88828 bp, 84 predicted proteins | sample SoiMetdeltSBSDD5_FD_187599 | JGI IMG/M metagenome (GOLD analysis project Ga0209382, IMG submission 187599) | Bulk soil microbial communities from a Populus tree surrounding site in Tennessee, USA - Soil MetaG P. deltoides SBSDD5 (SPAdes) (version 2) | ecosystem: Environmental > Terrestrial >...
TTGCGGCAACGCTGCTCGTGACGACGCTGACTGCGCACGCCGCGGACAAGCCGTGCGTCGAGCTGAAGACGAGCGGCGAGACCGAACAGGAAGTCGTCGAACAGGGCAACAAGGTCAAGCGCCTCGTGCCCATCGACAAGATCGTGCCGGGCGACGAAGTCGTTTGGACGATCACGGCGAAGAACGTCTGCAAGACTGCGACGGACAACATGGTGATCGCCAATCCCGTGCCGGAGCACATGACGTACGTCGTCGGCTCCGCGATGGGCACTGGCACCGATATCACCTTCTCGGTCGACGGCCAGGAATTCAAGAACGCCGCAGACCTGCAGGTGCGTGCTGCCGACGGGACGATGCACGTCGCGCGCCCCGACGACTACCGCGCGGTTCGCTGGGCCTACAAGGCTTCGTTCGCGCCGGGCGCGATTGCGTTCGTGCGCTATCGCGCTGTCGTCAAGTAACGGTTGAGGAATGTCCGGTGCGCGTCTGGCAAGAGCGCGCAGCGCACTGAAGTTTTGCTTGCCAATGTGTGTATCACTCTTTGGAGATCTGCAATGACAATCGCTAGGCACGTCAAGAACGCCTGCCTCGCGCTGATAGCACTGTCCTCGGTTGGCGCGCTGCAGAGCGCGTTCGCGGTCGGCACGCCTGCCGGCACGACGATCAACAACCAGGCGACAGTCGACTACAGCGTGGGCGGCGTACCCCAGAACCAGCTCAGCGCCGCGGTGCCGTTCGTGGTCGACCGCAAGGTCGACCTCACCGTTACCGAGGTCTCGGGCAACGCCACGCTGACAACGCCGGGCCAGAACGACGTGATCGCGACCTTCCGCGTCACGAACAACGGCAACGGCAGCCAGGGCTATCAGCTCTCGATCGTGCAGGACGTTGGCCCCGGCTTCGTCGTGTTCGGCCACGACGACAACCTGAATGTCAACAATCTGCGGTGGTTCGTCGACGTCAATAACAACGGCACGTACGACGGCCCCGACAATGAGACCAACATCGGCTCGCTGGCGACCGACGCCGACGGCGAGAGCAGGCTCGTGTTCGTGCTGGCCGACATTCCGGTCGGAGCGGGCAACAATACGTATGCCAACGTCCGCCTGACGGCAATCGCGGTCGCGACCGACGGCTCGACGCTCACTCAGTCTTCCGCCCTGGACGATCCCAACGTCGAGCAGATCGTGTTCGCCGACGCCGGACGTGATCGCACCGAGTCGGCCGCCGACCAGTACCACGTCCAGTCCGCGGCGCTCACGATCACCAAGACGCTGCAGGTGATCAGCGATCCGTTCAACGGCGGCAGCAACCCGAAGGCGATTCCGGGTGCGGTCGTGCAGTACCGGATCAGAATGATCAACGCCAGCACGACGACGGCGGCCACCGCCGTGACCGTGACCGACAACATTCCGGCCAACACGACCTTCGTGCCGGGCAGCATCAGGCTGGACGCGGGCATCGTGACCGACGCCAACGGCTTCATCGCCGGTCCGCCGGCGCGTGTGGTCGTCGATGCTGGCGCCGTGCCGCCGAACAACGGCACGACAGACGGCCAGGTCGATGTCACGTTCCAAGTGACGATCAACAACTGATCGATGCTCAGTACGTTACTGCAGACTGTGATACACAACGCAGGCGGGACGGTGAATAACCGTCCCGCCTTCGGTGTATCTATGGGCGCGAGAATTGCGGGCTTCGTGCTCGCCGCGCTCGCCAGTCTGCTCGTCTTTTCGCGACCGGCTCTTGCGCAAAATGTGACGCCGGCCGGTACGGCGATCGACAACGTCGCGACCGTCAACTTCATCGGCACGGGCGGCGCGCCGACCACCATCACGACCAATCGAGTCACTGCCGTCGTGACTCCGCCGCCCACGCTGTCGGCGGTTGCAATCCTGCGCGCCGCGGCCGGCAGCGGCACGCCGAGCATGGCTGGACCGACCCAGTGCAGCAGCTCGAGCGGCATGGTCACCTTGCCGGCACCGATGCAGGCGGACGGAGCCGCGCTGGATCCTTCGCAGCCGATTCCGCTCGCGTCGACCGCGACGCTGCACGGCGGTGAAGCTGCGTTCGTACGCGTGATGGATGCGGATCAGAACCGCGATCCGGCCGTCGTCGACTATCTCGACGTGCGGCTCAGCACACCCAGCGGCGATGCCGAGACGCTGCGCATCACGGAGACGGGCGTCAACACCGGCATCTTCGTCGGCTACATCCAGACTCGCGCGGCTGCGGTCACTGCGCGCAATTGCGTCCTCGAAGTCGAGCGCAATGCGCAGATCGATTCGCTGTACGTCGATGCGGGCGACTCGAACGACACCAGCAGCGCCACCGCGCTGGTCGATCCTTACGGCTTGATCTTCGATTCGCGCACCGGCACGCCGATCAACGGCGCGCGCGTGCGCTTGATCGATGCCACGACGGGCATGCCTGCGGCAGTCTTCGGCGACGACGGCGTGAGCGTGTACCCGTCGGAGATGCTCACTGGCTCGCAGGTCACAGACGCCGGCGGCACGGTCTACACGCTGCCGGCAGGCGTTTTCCGCTTTCCGCTGGTCGCACCGGGTAGCTATCGATTGGCTGTCGATGCGCCGGCAGGCCATGCATTCCCGTCGACGCTCAGCATCGCCGACCTGGCGCAGACGCCCGGCGGCCCGTATCGCCTGAGTGCCGGCTCGTTCGGTGCGCCGTTCGCTGCGGACACGCCGCCGGCGGTCGCCGTCGACGTTCCGCTCGATGCGGCCGCCACGCAATTGTTCATTCAGAAGACGACGACCACGACCGTGGCTGCGGTCGGCGACTTCGTGCAGTACCAGTTGTCCGTCGAGAACACTTCGAGCAACGCCGCGGTCGCGAATGTGCACACCGTCGACACGCTGCCGCTCGGCGCCCGCTACCGCGCCGGGTCGACGCGCATCGGCAGTGCCGTCGCGCCCGATCCGGAAATCTCCGCAGACGGCCGCACGCTGACGTTCACCAGCGGCGCGCTCGGCCCCGGCCAGCGTCTCGACATCCGCTACGTCGTGGAAATCACCGCGGGCGCGCACGGCAAGCAGCTCGTCAACGCCGCGCGGGCGATCGGCCCGGACGGTCTCGCGTCGAACGCGGCGCAGGCGACGATTCAGCTTCGCGAAGAGCTGTTCCGCAACCGCGCGATCGTGATGGGACGTGTCGTCGAAGGCGACTGCGCGAGCCCGACGGAACAGCTCACGGGTGTCGCCGGCGTGCGCGTCTACCTCGAAGACGGCCGCTACTCGGTCACCGACGATGAAGGCAAGTATCACTTCGAAGACGTCGCGCCGGGCTCGCACGTCGTGCAGATGGACACGGTCACGATTCCCGACACGCATCAGCTCGCGGGTTGCATCGACCACGTGCGCAATGCCGGTCGCGCCTTCTCGCAGTTCGTCGACGTTCGCGGCGGCGCGCTGTGGCGCAGCGATTTCGTACTGGCGCGCCGGCTAGTGCCGAAGGGCCGCGTCGCCCTGCACCTCGAAACCTCGGCTGCCGGCCCGACGCAGCTCCTGCACACGGCGAAGTTGCATGTCGCGCAGCTCCCGATCCGCGGCGCGCGCGTGATGGTGATGCTGCCCGAGGGCCTCGAATACCAGGCCGGCAGCGCACAGGTAGACGGACAGGCGGTTGCCGACCCTTCGATCAACAGCGGCGTGCTGACCTTCGCGCTCGGCGACGTCAGCAACGATCGCGAGACGAAGCTGACGTTGCGCACGCAATCGACGGCTGGCGCGACTGGCGCGATTTCCGTCAGGGCGCTGACGATGTTCGATACTCAATCGGCCGCGGCTCAGCGCACGGCGCCGGTCGAGAACGTGATCCTGCGCGGCGAGATGCTGTTCGAGAGCGCGTCGTATCGCTTCACGCCGCGGTTCGATGTGCTCGATGTCACCATCCAGGCCGCCGATCGTGCGCAGCTCGACAAGATCGCAAGCGACTGGAACGGCGTGAGCCACCTGCGTCTGACCGCCGTCGGTCACTCCGATCAGTTGCTGATCGCCGCGCGCAATCGCGCCATTTACGCCGACAACTACGCTCTCTCGCGGGCGCGCGCCGAAGTCGTTGCCAAGTACCTGGTCGAGCGCCTGAACATCGATCCGTCGCGCGTGACGATCGAAGGCCGTGGCTCCGACGAGCCGCTGGCATCGGGTCATGACCGTGCCAGTCTCGCGCTGAATCGTCGCGTCGACATCGCGATCGAAGGCCTGCGCATCGTCGCCGCCGGCAGCCTCATGGTGAAGACCGCGGCCGCCGACGCGCAGGTCGAGACGGTCGGAACACTCAGCTCCACGACACCGGCCACCGCGCCGGCCGCTACACCGACGGTTCGCGCCGCCGCGAAGCGTGAGGTCGACATCGAGCAGTTGCAGCCGGGCACCGCATGGCTCGCGCCGGCCGAAAACGACATTCCTTCGATTCCGAGCGTGCGCATCGTCGTTCAGCATCTGCCGTCGCAGACGGTCGAGTTGCAGAACAACGGGGCCGTCGTCAGCCCGCTCAACTTCGACGGCGTCGAGACGAACGAATCTGGAACTGTGAGCGTGAGCCGCTGGCGCGGTGTCGACCTGCGCGACGGCGCGAACGAGCTGATCGCCATCGTTCGCGACAGCGAAGGCAGCGAGCTGCAACGCTTGACGCGCACGGTGCATTACGCGGGCGGCGCGGTGCGCGCCGAGATCGTGCGCGAAGCTTCGACGCTCGTGGCGGACGGCCGCACGCATCCGGTCATCGCAGTGCGCATGATCGATTCCGCTGGCAAGCCGGCGCGTCCGGGCACGCAGGGCTCGTACCGCGTCCAGGCGCCGTATCGCTCGTGGTGGGAGATCGAATCGCAGAACGAGAACAAGCTGGTCGCCGTGGGCGCGCGCGAGCCGACGTTCAGTGTCGATGCCGACGGCCTCGCCCGGCTGGAGCTGGAGCCGACGACGCAAGCCGGCACCGCGATCGTCAAGCTGCGCTTCAGCGAGCGTCGCCAGCAGGAAATCCGGGTTTGGCTCGAGCCCATGGCGCGCGACTGGATCCTGGTCGGCCTCACTGAGAGCACCGCCGCCTATCGGACCATCAGCGACAACATGCAGTCGGCAGCGGACGCCGGGCTCGAAGAGGGTTACTCCAGCGACGGTCGCGTTGCGTTCTTCGCCAAGGGCGCGATCAAGGGCGAATACTTGCTGACCGCTGCCTACGACTCGGCGCGCGATCACGAAGAGACGAAGGACAGTCTCCTCGGCGTCGTGGAGCCGGACCGCTTCTACACGCTGTACGGCGACGCGACCGAGCAGCGCTTCGAGGCTGCGACTTCCCGCAAGCTGTTCGTGAAGCTGGAGCGGCGCCAGTTCGCTGCGCTGTTCGGCGACTTCGAGACCGGCCTGACGCTGACCGAGCTCACGCGCTACAGCCGTACGTTCACCGGCTTGAAGTCCGACTATGCCGGCGAGCGTTTCGGCTACAGCGCGTTCGCGGCGGAGTCCGAGCAGGGTTACGTGAAGGACGAGCTGCAGGGCGACGGCACCTCCGGCCTGTATCGCCTGTCGCGCCGCCCGATCATCCTCAACAGCGACAAGATCCGCCTGGAAGTGCGCGACCGCTTCCGCAGCGAGGTCGTGGTCGAGTCGCGGCCGCTCTCGCCGTTCGTCGATTACAGCATCGACTATCTCAACGGCACGCTGTTCTTCAAGCAGCCGGTGCCGAGTCGCGACCAGGACTTCAACCCGGTATTCATCATCGCCGAGTACGAAGTGCTCAATGGCGGCGAAGCGCAGATGACGGCGGGCGGTCGGGCCTCGGTCAAGCTCGCGAACGATCAGCTCGAGATCGGTGCGAGCTACTTGCAGGAAGGCGCGACCGCGGGCGACAGCAGGATTGCTGGCACTGATCTGCGTTGGCAGATCGCTCCTGCGACCGAGTTGCGCGCCGAAGTGGCGCGCAGTGAATCCGACGATCCGCTGCGTACGGCGAGCGCCGATGCGTATCTCACGGAAGTCATGCACGTCAGCGAACGGCTCGACGCGCGCGCATACGTCCGCGAACAGGAAGCGGGCTTCGGTGTCGGCCAGCAGGCGGGCAGCGAGGCGGGCACGCGCAAAGTCGGCGTCGACGGCCGCTATCACCTCACGGAGCGCTTCACGGTCGAAGGTGAAACCTATCGGCAGGAAGTTCTCGACACGGGCGCGCAGCGCGAGCTCGTCAGTGCGCAATTGCGCCGCGATGCCGGCGATTACTCGATCGGCGCCGGCGCGCGGCACGTCGCGGATACGGGCCTGCCGAGCGGCGATACCGAATCGCAGCATGCATTCGTGAACGGCAGCCTCGACCTCTTCAAGGATCTGATCACGTTGCGCGCGTCGCAGGACTTCGCGCTCGGCGGCAAGAATTCCAGCGTCGATTTCCCGGCGCGCTCGGTGGTGGGCCTCGATTACCACTGGCGGCCGAGCACGACGTTCTTCGGCGAATGGGAGCACGCTGATGGCGATCTCTTCGACGCCGAAACGACGCGCGTTGGCGTGCGCACAGTGCCGTGGGAGCGCGCGCAGCTGCAGTCGAGCATCAACCAGCGCGCGACGGAATACGGTCCGCGGCTGTTCGCGAACACTGGTTTGACGCAGGGCTGGCAGCTCAACGAGCGCTGGTCGTTTGACTTCGGCGTCGATCAGAGCCGTACGATTGCCGAGCCGGGCGCGCCGCAGATCGAGCCGTTCAATCCTGCAGTGCCGCTGGCTTCGGGCTCGCTCGACGGCGACTTCGTCGCGGCGTTCGTCGGCGCGCTGTATCGCACCGAGCTGTGGACTTTCACCTCGCGCCTGGAGAATCGCCATTCAGACGCCGAGGACCGGCGCATCGTGTCGGGGGGCTTCTATCGCGAGCCGATCGCCGGTCACGCGTTCTCGATGACGGCGCACTGGTTCGATTCGACCTTCGCCAACGGCTCGGATGCGACCGCCGGCGAAGTGCAGCTCGGCTGGAGCTATCGACCGGCGACCAGCGCCTGGATCATCCTCGATCGCCTCGACCTGAAGCAGGACGCGCACAGCGATACGTCGAACGACATCGAATCGGCGCGCGTGATCAACAACCTCAATGCGAACTGGCAGTTCGACACACGCACGCAGCTCGGTCTGCAGCTCGGCAGCCGCTACGTCCGCAGCACTTTCGATGGCGAGCGCTACAGCGGCTTCTCGACGCTCTACGGCGTGGATGTGCGGCGCGAGCTGACGATGCGCTTGGACGTCGGCCTGCACGGCACGATGCTGAACTCGCTGCAATCGGGTGTGAGCGACCAGTCGGTCGGCGTCGACCTCGGCGTGACCGTTGCGCGCAACGTGTGGATTTCGATCGGCTACAACTTCACGGGTTTCCGCGACGACGACTTCGAGGCGAGCCGCTACACGGCGCAGGGTCCGTTCATCAAGTTCCGCATGAAGGCCGACCAGGACACGTTCAGGGATATGGTCAGCGTGTACTCAGGGGCACGCTAGCCGGTACACAACGACACGGCGCCCGCCGACTCGTGCGCGCCAAAACTCCACAGCGTCGATATCTCCACCTGCAGCGTTCCCGTCGTCGTATCCAGCGTGTGGCGCCACGCGATCACCTCGACGCGATCGCAGCTCGGCGAAACTCCACCACGAACCAGCCTGCCGATGTGCAACGTGTGCGTCAGGGCGGCACTACTCGCCGAGCCACTGCTCTGCAGCACCGCGTAACCGGCGTTGTTGTACTGAGTGAACTGCCACAGATACTCGCTCAGGTCGCGCAGCTCTGCGCCCGTCAGCGGTCGGCGATTCAGCTTGCCCGCGGGCCCCACCGACGCACGCAGGTTCGCCGCCGCGCGATCGAGATACGCACACTTGAACACGCGCGCACGGACATAGAACGTCGGATCGCCCTGGCGAACCCGGCCGAATTCGAAGTAGCGGACGTCGTCATTCGTCTCGACCAGGTCCGAGTACTGTGGCGCGCTCTGGGCGCCGAGCTCCGACCAGGCCAGCGCTTGATTCCAGTCGTCGGTGCACAACTCGTGGAGCGGTTGCGGCGCGACGACCGCGGCATCGACGTCGGCATTCTTCAAATGCATCGTCGAAACGTATTCATGACCGCTCGGCGCCGGATCGGAGTAGAAGCCGGCGGGCGTGCGCGGGCCGGTGCCATAGACGCTCTGTGCAATCTGCAGGTCCGATTGCGTGACGGGCCGAGGCGGAGCGCTTGCAGTCGGTGTAGGTGCAGCGCTATCGCCACCACCACCACCGCCGCAAGCACTGAGGACGATGGCTGTCAGTGCAGCCAGTCGCCAGCGACCGGGCAAATGTGAATGAGCGTCCATCACCTGCTCTATCGTCCTGGCGGAGCAGCGCTTGAGGGATTTGCCGTCAGGGATGCGTGGACGGGATTTGACGTAACCGCGTCAGGACGCTGACATCAGGCTGGCGGCGCGAGGAATTCCGGCGAAATCACTGGGTCGAGAATGCGCCGGCGGCTCTCCAGCGACAGCGTTTCCCACTGCACTTCGCGCAGCGCGACTGCACGCAGCTCGTCGTCGCTGACGGTCCGCGATCCAGTGTCCGGCGCGTGTGGAACAGTCGAGCGCAAGCGACGCGTGTCACCCGTTTTCAACAGGTCTGCGACCGCTGCGAGCACGTGATCGTTCTTGGTCAGCGCCCCGTGATTCTCTGTGACGAACCACGTCGGGGCATCATTCCATTGCGCACGCGATAGCGGGACGGTGCCATCGCCCTCGGCGCGATATTCGTATTGGAAACCGCGTTCGTGCAGCGCAGCCGACACGATCGTTTCCTGCCCAACGCCGACTATCACTTTGCAACGATCGCTTGCATCGGGCAAACGTGCGCGAACTTTGCGAGCGCGTGCGAGCAGCTTGGGATCGGGCGACAGCTCGTCCGTTGGCCAGCCCTGTGGATCGAACAGATCCGATGGCAGCATTTGATAGATGCCAGGCAGCGTGTGATACACCGTGCGAGCGAGCTGCTCGGCGGTGTGCATGTGATCGATCGCTGCGATCTTGCGCACCGTCGGATACACCGCCCGCAGCGCCTGCAGCGGTGCGAACGATCCGTCGTTCGGCGCACCGAGCTGGATCAAGCGTGCGATGCGACGCTTGTCGTAGGCGAGGGCGGCGCGTGCCACCAGTCCACCCATGCTGTGTCCGACGACAAGTGCCTTGCGTTCGCCACTGCGCTCGATCAAGCGAGCGAACGAGCGCGCGAGCTGATCGACATCGCGACGCCAGTCGAACGGACAGAACAGCGGACGGAAGCCGGCGATTTCCAGGCGCAGCCGCAGCTTCAGATAACCCGGCAACATCACGCCGACCGCTCGCAGTGCGCGCGAGCTTGGCATTGCGAGCTGCGTGAGCGAGCCGTTTGCGACTGCGGTCGGATGCAGCCACAGCAGCGAATAGCTGCGCCGAGCGATCAAGCCGAGCCGCGAGCCCATGATTCCCGGCAACACGAAGACACGCCGTCCGCGCGGATTGCGGCGCGTCGCCGCGAGCTTCGCGAGCTGCGACAACTCGCGATACTCCGTCTCGCCGAAGTACGCCATCAGCAGCGCCGAGTGCGCACCGGAGCGCAATAGCGCAACGATCTGGTCGTCGTGCAGATCGCCGATGCTGGGCAGGCTCGCTTCGGGCATCGCGGGCTAGCTCGACATCGACGAGTGAATCGCGTCGCACACGGCCTTGATGGCGTCCGTGCGCGCAGTGCTCTTGCGCCAGACCGCGCCGACGGTGCGCGAAGGGACGGGTCGTGCGAACTCTTTGACCGCCAGTCCCTGGCCGGAGCCGAATGGACCGCGAGTGGCGAGCTGGGGCAGCAAAGTAATGCCGAGACCAGCCGCGACCATCTGCCGCAGCGTCTCCAAGCTCGTGGCGCGATAGTCTTCGCTCTCCTTCACGTCGATGCGGCTGCAAACCTCCAGCGCCTGGTCGCGCAGGCAATGGCCGTCTTCGAGCAGCAAGAGCGTCTCGCCCTTCAGGTCGTCGATGCGCACGTTGTTGCGCTTCGCCAGCGGGCTGTTCGTCGGCACCGCGAGCGTGAAGTTCTCGTCGTACAGCGAACGTGCCTCCAGGCCGTCGAGCGGCACCGGCAGCGCGAGAATTCCCAGATCGATATCACCCGCACGCAGCTTCTCGAGCAGCGGCTGCGTCTGGTGCTCGTACAACATCACCTTGAGCCGCGGCAGTTGCTTGCGCAGCTTGCGGGCAACCAGCGGCAACAGGTACGGACCGATCGTAGGAATCAGGCCGACCTTCAGCTTTCCCGACAGCGGATCGTGCTCATTGCGCGCCAACGAAACGATCTCGTCGCTTTCCTGCACGATGCGGCGGGCGAGCGGCAGGATTTTGCTGCCGGTCTCCGTCAACGTCACCTTGCGGGGCTGGCGTTCGATGAGCTGCACCCCCAGATAGTTCTCGAGCTTCTTGATCTGCGCCGACAGCGTCGGCTGGCTGACGAACGAGCGCTCGGCCGCCTTGCCGAAGTGACGCGTCTCGGCCAGTGCGACGAAATAGCGCAGATCGCGAAGGTTCATGGGAGTTACGGGCGCTGCGGCTCAATAGCCGATTCCTATCAACCAGTTTAGGTCAATCGATTGGAAAAATGGAGGGGCCGCCCGCACCATACGTGCCACCTGAGAACGATCTGAGAGACGAGGAGACCCTTGATGTTGAGCGTTGGACAGAAATTTCCCCATTTTTCCCTGACGGGCGTCGTCTCGAACGACCTCGCGCACGCCTTCCAGCCGTTCGACCAGGCGTCGAACCCCGGCAAGTGGAAGATCGTGTTCTTCTGGCCGAAGGATTTCACGTTCGTGTGTCCGACGGAAATTGCGGCTTTCGGCAAGCTGAACCGCGAGTTCACGGACCGCGACGCCGTGATCTACGGCGTCAGCACCGACTCGGAGTTCGTGCACCTGGCCTGGCGGAAGGACAAGGAAGAGCTGCGCAACCTGCCGTTCGCGATGCTCTCGGACATCAAGCGTGAGCTGACGACGGCGCTGGGCGTGCTCGACCCCGAGGCCGGAGTCGCGCAGCGCGCAACGTTCATCGTCGACCCGCAGGGTGTGATCCGCTTCGCTTACGTGACCGACCTGAACGTCGGTCGCAGCCCGGAAGAAGTGCTGCGCGTCCTCGACGCACTGCAGACCGACGAGCTGTGCCCTTGCAACTGGAAGAAGGGCGAAGAGACCTTGAAGGCAGCATGACCATGACCATCGAGACCATTCGCGACCAACTGCCCGACTACGCGCGTGATCTCAAGCTCAATCTCGGGAGCGTCCTGACGACTCAGGGCGCTCCTGGTCTGAGCGAGAGCCAGATCGCATCGATTGCGCTCGCCACGGCGATTGCCGCGCGCAACCAGGAACTGGTGCGTGCCATCGAGACCTGGGCGCAGCCCCACCTCGACGCTGCCCACGTGCAGGCAGCGCGGTCGGCCGCGGCCATCATGGGCATGAACAACATCTACTATCGCTTCCTGCACCTGGTCGAGGATGCCGAGTACCAGACGCTGCCGGCGCGGCTGCGCATGAACGTGATCGGCAGCCCCGGCATCGACAAGCTGGAGTTCGAGCTGCTGTCGCTCGCGGTCTCGGCCGTCAACGGCTGCGGCCTGTGCGTGACCGCGCATGAGCGCAAGCTGCGCGAAGGCGGCATCGGCCGCGAGGCAATCCAGAGCGCGGTGCGCATTGCATCCGTAATGCATGCAATCGCCGGCGTGCTGGAGTACCAGGCAGCGGCATAGCTAGAATCCGGGGCATGCCGCCGCCCCGCACTACGAGACTGTCAGCCGGAGTAGTCGTGGTTCGCACGACGCCTCAGGGCTGGCGGTTTCTGTTGTTGCGCGCCTTCAACCACTGGGACTTTCCCAAGGGCATGGTCGAAACCGGCGAGGAGCCGCTTGCCGCGGCGATCCGCGAGGTCCGCGAAGAGACGCTGATCACCGACCTGCAATTCGTCTGGGGCGAGGTGTACACGGAGACCGGTCCGTACAGCCGCGGCAAGGTCGCGCGCTACTACATGGCGCAAACCAACACTGCCGACGTCACGCTCACAGTCATCGAGGCGCTCGGCCGCGCCGAGCACAACGAATTCCGCTGGGTCGATTACGACGGTGCCTCGCGGCTGGTGTCGCCGCGCGTGCAACCCATCGTCGACTGGGCCTGGCAACGGATCGCCGAATGACGCAGGCAACGAAGCAAGTCGTCATCGTCGGCGCGGGCTTCGCGGGCATCAACGCTGCCAAGCGGCTGCGTGACGTGCCCGGCATCGCGGTGACGCTGCTCGACCGCGAGAACCATCATCTGTTCCAACCGCTGCTGTACCAGGTGGCGATGGCAGCGCTCAGTCCTGCAGACATCGCCACCCCGATCCGCAGCCTGTTCGCCAAGGTACGCAACATTCGCGTGCTGAAGGCGGAGGTGCAGAGTGTCAACGTCGACGGCAACTCGGTGCTCACCGACAACGGCGAGTTCAAGTACGACTACCTGTTGCTCGCCTCCGGGTCGCAGCACGCGTACTTCGGTCACGAGGAATGGGAGCGCTTCGCGCCGGGCCTGAAGACGCTGCCTCAGGCCACCGAGATCCGGCGACGCGTGCTCGACGCGTTCGAAGCGGCGGAGCGCGATGAGAACCTCGAGGCGCGCCGGCGTCATCTCACGTTCGTCGTGGTGGGCGGCGGACCGACCGGCGTGGAGCTGGCGGGCGCGATCGGCGAAATGAGCCGCTACACGCTCGCGCGCGATTTTCGCAGCATCGATCCGCGCCAGACGCGCGTGATCCTGGTCGAGGCCGGTCCGCGCATCCTGCCTTCGTTCGACGAGAAGCTCGCGGCGCGCGCGATGCGCGATCTCGAATCGCTCGGCGTGCAGGTCTGGACGCATTCGCGCGTCACGAACGTCGGGCCGGATGGCGTCGGCGTCGGCAAGGAGCACATCGATTCGAACACGGTGTTGTGGGCGGCGGGCGTGCAGGCCTCCGATGTCGGTCGCACGCTCGGCGTGCCGCTCGACCAGGTCGGGCGCGTCAAGGTTGGAGAAGATCTCACGATCCCGGGACATCGCGAGATCTTCGTGCTCGGCGACATGGCGCGCCGCGAAGAGCGCGAAGGGCAGCCGCTACCGGGTGTCGCGCTCGTCGCGATGCAGGAAGGCATCTACGCCGCGAAAATCGTCAAACAGGAAGTCGAGCGCGGTGCCATCGCCGAGCGCGCACCATTTCGCTATCACGATCTCGGGCAGATGGCGACGATCGGCCGCAGCCGCGCGATCGCGGAATTCGGGCGCCTGCGGCTCGCCGGCTACTTCGCGTGGTGGTTCTGGCTGATCGTACATATCTATCGGCTCAGCGGCTTCCGCAACCGCCTGTCGGTGGTGGTGCAGTGGGCGTGGTCGTACATGACGTTCGGCCGCGGCGCGCGACTCATCGTCGGCAAGGAATGGCAGGCATATCCCGAACGACCCTCGGGCCAATGAGCGCCTTGTCGCGCGCCTCGCGTGCGAGCGCGGCGAGATCCATCGGCGAAGGCAGTCGATCGCCCTGCGCATAGACGAACGTGCGACGCACGCGGAGTGCGGCGTCCAGCGTCAGGACGAAGCGCGAGTCCAGGTCGAAGCGGAGCGTCGTGGTGCAGCCGCCGACTTCCGTCACCCACCCCGCTTCATGGCGGTCCGCGAGCGCGAGTGGACGGATGTCGGCGGCGGCAAAAGCTTCCTGCACGTGGACGAGCCAGCGATCGCTCTCGAAGCCATAGGCTGCGAAATCGTCCGCATGTGAAAAGAGCAGGGCCCAGCGGCCGTGCAGCCAGCGACCCAATCCCAATCTGCTCAGGGCAGGAGCGGGCAGCCGCAGGTCGGGCGCACTCACGTCGTACTTCAGCGCGGCGTAGCTCATCGGCATCTCTCCGGGTCAGGTCCGGGAGCAACGATGCCGCGGAGCGCGGTTTGATGTCAGTCGGCGGGCGGTAACGACTGGGTTAAAAGCGCTGCAGGTCGGGCTTCAGCCCGACTCTTTGTACTTCTTACTCTCTCAATCCCTGAAATTCGTGAACTGCAGCGGCAGCTCCAGCTTCCCGCCGCGGATCAGCGCAATGGCCGCCTGCAGGTCATCCCTGCTCTTGCCGGTCACCCGCACCTGCTTGTCCTGGATCGCGGCCTGCACCTTGAGCTTCGAGTCCTTGATCAGGCGCTGCAGCTTCTTGCCGAGCTCGGTGTCGATGCCCTGGCGCAGCGTGGCGACCTGCCTGGCCGTCTGCCCGGTGATGACAGGCTCGTCCACTTTCATGCACACGATGTCGATGCCGCGCTTGGTCAGCTTCAGCTTCAGAATGTCCATCATCTGCTTGAGCTGGAAGTCGGCCGGCGCGCTCAGCGTGACTACCAATTCGTTGAGCTCGAATTTTGCGTTCGTGCCCTTGAAGTCGAAGCGCGTGCTCACTTCGCGATTCGCCTGGTCGAGGGCGTTCGCGACTTCGTGCGGGTTGAGCTCGGAAACGATGTCGAAGGATGGCATGGGCGAATGATAGCGTGCGACTCATGACTCCGGGAGCCATCGTCTGGTTGCGGCAGGATCTGCGCTTGCGAGACAACCCTGCGCTGCAGGCGGCTGCGAAGCGCGGCGGTCCGATCGTTCCTGTCTACATCCTCTGCGACGCCGAGGAGCAGGAGTTCCCGCTCGGCGGCGCTGCACGATGGTGGCTGCACCGTTCGCTGTCGGCGCTCGACGCGGAGTTGCGTTCGCGCGGCTCGCGGCTTTCGCTGCTGCGGGGGCCTGCGCTCGAATGCCTGCGCAACGCCGTGGCACGAACCGGTGCGAGCGCGGTGTTCTGGAATCGTCGCTACGAGCCCGCCTCGGTCGCGCGCGATCTCGAAGTGAAGAAGGAGCTGCGTGCGGCAGGCCTCGTCGTCGAGAGCTTCAATGGCTCGCTGCTGCGCGAGCCCTGGGAAATCCAGAACGGCAGCGGGCATCCGTACCGCGTCTACACGCCTTTCAAGCGGCGCATCCTGGAGAACCTGGATCCTTCCGCGCCGTCGCGCGCGCCAGCAAAATGGACTGCGCCGCCAGCATGGCCCGACGCGATCGCACTCGACGACCTGCAGTTGCTGCCCGACATCGAGTGGTATCGCACGATGCAGCAGACTTGGCATCCCGGCGAAGCCGGCGCGCAGGCGCACTTACGCGCGTTCGCGAAGAAGTCGCTGGCCTCGTACGCGAAGCTGCGCGATCGGCCGGACCACGACGGCACCTCGGCGCTGTCGCCGCATCTGCACTTCGGCGAGATTTCCGTGCGCCAGGTCTGGCATGCGCTGGCCCGGAAGAGCGCGAAGCTTCAGGACTCGACGTTTGCGGGCGAGTTGCTGTGGCGCGAGTTCGCGCATCACTTGCTCTATCACTTTCCGCACACCGTGACGAAACCGCTCGATCGCCGCTACGAGCGATTCGCGTGGTCGCGCGACGCCTCGCACTTGCGAGCCTGGCAGCGCGGCCGCACCGGGATTCCCATCGTCGACGCAGGCATGCGCCAGCTCTGGGCGACCGGCTGGATGCACAACCGCGTGCGCATGATCGTCGCATCGTTCCTGGTGAAGAACCTGCGCATTCACTGGCTGGAAGGCGCGCGCTGGTTCTGGGACACGCTCGTGGATGCGGACCTCGCGAACAACACGATGAACTGGCAGTGGGTCGCGGGCTCCGGTGCCGACGCGGCGCCTTACTTCCGCATCTTCAATCCGCTGACGCAGAGCGAGAAGTTCGATCCTGCCGGTGAATATGTGCGGCGTTGGGTCCCTGAGTTGGGGAGTCCGACGTATCCTGCGCCGATCGTCGATCTCGCCGAGTCGCGGCGCGCGGCCCTGGCCGCGTATCAATCGCTATAGCTGTTTAAAAGATATTGCAGCCACGCCATGCCGCCGACAGCAGCGTGCGCTCCGACGGATCGTTGAGCCAGAACCGTTCGCCGTACTCGCGCACTACGCGACTGTCCTTGACGTCCGTCGCGCAGGTATTGGCCCACTTGGCAACACTCGTCACCACGGGTTTGCCCTGCCAGGCTGTCGGCACGGCATGCGTCTGTGCTGCCGGACCGAGCTCGATGACGTAACGAATCATCGCGGCCAGCTCCTTCGCCGACGCTTCGAACGCCGCCTGCACGCAATCCTCGCCGCACTTCCAGTCGCGGTAGCCGACGTAGAACGAGCCGGGCGCCACGCGACCCTTTTGCAGCACGTCGACGTCGAGGTAAGCGACGTAGAGTTGCTGTTGGGGAAAATAAGCTGCCTCCGGCCACAACAGCAGCAGCGTCGAGTTCCTCGTTTCGTCGATCACGTCCGGCAGATCGACATCCTTGACCCGTCGCACGCTGGCGCACAGATCGCGCGTGCTGCTGGAAGCGGGACATGCGGTCGGGATGGTCAGCCGCATGCGCACGTTCCCATCGCCCAACGCTTCGCGGAGGGCTTCCGCGTGCGCACCTCTGTTGATGCGGCTTGCGCGCGACGCGATGCCGTAGCGATTGAGCACGCCCTTGTCCCAGCCGCGATCCGTTTCGTCGATGATGACGACGTTCATTCCGGGCGGCACCGCCCCGTCGAGCGCAAATGCGGGCGCCGCTGCACCAAGTAAAGCGGTCATGAGCGAAGCCGCCATGAGTAGTGCGCGCTGAGGGCGCATGGCTTTCTCCCTATTCGGCCAACAGCCGTTCGACTTCTTCGGTGAACTCCTTCACGTACTCTTCATGATGCCGACCCGTCGCGGGCCCGGCAAATCCAGTATGAATGTCGCGCACCACGCCGTTGCGGTCGACCAGGATCGCAGTGGGATAGCCGTAGATGCCGCTGAGCATCGGCAGCGCCTTGCTGGCCTCGTCAGTCTCGGACAGCCCGGCGATGAGCGTCGGAAACTCGATGCCGAGATCCTGGCGATAGCCCTGCACCGCACGCGCAGCTTTTGCGAATTCGCCGTGGCGCTCGAACATCAGTGCGATGACTTCGAAGCCCTGCGCGCGGTGTTCGCGGTAGAAAGGCATCAGAAATTGCGCTTCGTCGTGGCAGTTAGGACACCACGTGCCGCCGAGCGTGACCAGCACGACCTTGCCGCGGAAGGCCGGATCGCTCAGCGAGACCCGCTTGCCGTCGACGTCGGGGAACGTGAAAGCGAAGGGCTGCTTGTCGTCGCGCACGGTGGTCTGCTTGCCGGCGCCTTCAAGTGTGGCGGCATCGTTGCGCTGGGCTGTGACCTTTTCGTGTGACGCGAGGCCCTGCCAATACTCGCCCTCGAGCGTGCCCTGGGCGCCGACCTTCAGTTTGTACAAGTACGCCAGCCCGCCGGCGAACGTCGAGAGCTGCAACTCGTCGCCGCGCATCTGGCCTTCGAGGAAGCGATGGTCGCCGGTCGGTGTCATGACGCTGCCGGTCACGCGGTCGTGCTGTTGATCGAGCAGCAGGATCGCTTTCGACGTCTCGCCCTTGTCGTTCGTGAATGTCGCGTCCCACGTGCCGCCGACGTCGGCGTTGTCCGTGGCAGGCTGCGCGTAGAACCGATACGTCTCGCCGAGTTTCGCCTGGAACGGAATCACCTGTTCCTTGCCGCCGGCTTTGATCAACGTAACGCTGCCTTCGAGGCTGCCGCGATGGATCGCCGCGCGCAGCGAATTCTCGTAGCCGGGAAAGACTGCAGCGATCTCGCCGTTCGCGATCTTGACGTTGCTGACTCGCGTCCGCTCGGTCCCGTTGATCAGGTACAGCACGTACTGCTGCTGTTCCTGTGCGACGTCCAGGCCGAACGGAGTATCGCCGCCGGGGAGGCGCAGCACTGCGCGGTACGTGCCGATCGACGGCGTGTCGACGCGAGGATTGCAGGCAGCGATAGCGACGACGATCGATACCAATGCCACGGTAAAACAGGTGCGGCGCATGTAGGCCTCGTTCGGTTCGTTCGCAGCAGTATGCCGCAACCCCGCATTTCGCAGACGTTTGTTGGGGAACATCGCCGACAGAGCAAGCGTTTCGAGATGTGGTCCCCTGAACCGACACTCGATTTTGCGGAGGTCTTAGCCATGAATTCCTGGATGACACGCGCGGCAGCTCCGCTCGCTCTCGCTGGGCTGCTTGCGGGCTGCAGTGGCGTTTCCGATCTGACGAAAGAGCGCGTCGCCCGCAGCGAAACTTCGGTGCAACAGGCGCAGCAGGCCATCGGGAACTCCGAGCAGGGCGCTTTGGAGTTGCAACGTGCGAAGGAGAACTTGGACGGTGCGCGTAAGGCTATGAAGGACGGCGACGAGAAGCTGGCAGATCGACATGCGCAGCTTGCGCAGCTCGACGCCGAGCTCGCTGTGTCCAAGTCGCAGACCGCTGCCTCGCGTAAGGCTGCAGACGAGATGCTCGCGAGCATCAAGCAGCTCCGTCAGGAAGCGGAGCGAACGACTGACCAGCCACGTACGACGAACGATCAGTAGGGGAGGGACATCATGAACAGATATAGCTTGATTCTCGCAGCCGCCGCAGCGGCGTGCGTTGCCGCCTGCAGCTCGACACCTGAGACGATCGAGGAACTGGAGACCGCGCGCGCCGTGGTGCCGCAAGTCGAAGCGTCGCCGCGCGCCGGTGTTGCGGCGACCAATATCTCCGAGGCACGCAAGGCGCTCGACCAGGCCAACCGTCTGGCGGAGAAGGGCGGCAAGGTCGCCGACATTCAGTACGAGGCGACCGTCGCGGCCCGCAATGCGCAGATCGCGAACGAGAAGATCCTGAGCGCGATGGCGCGCGACGAGATCGAGAAGGGCACCGCTGAGCGCCAGGCCGTACTCACGGAGGCACGTACGCGTGAAGCCGACCGCAATGCGCAGAGTGCACGCAGCGCCGAAGAGCGAGCCAAGGCGCTCGAGCAGGAGCTCAAGGATTTGCAGGGCAAGAAGACCGATCGCGGCGTCGTGGTGACGCTGGGCGACGTGTTGTTCGACACCGGCAAGGCGACGCTCAAGCCGGGCGCCTATACGACGATCGATCGGCTGGCGACGGTCCTCAAGCAGGACGCGAACCGCAAAGTGCTGATCGAAGGTCACACGGACAACGTGGGTACCGATGAGTACAACCAGGGTCTGTCGGAGCGCCGCGCGGCGTCCGTGCAGGCGGCATTGTTCGAGCGGGGCGTCGAGGCCTCGCAGATCAGCACCGTCGGCAAGGGCGAGACGACGCCGGTCGCCGGCAACGACAACCCGGCCGGCCGCCAGCAGAACCGGCGCGTGGAACTTGTGTTCCAGGAAGACCGTTCGAGGGTGGCGTCCGATTCCGATTGATCGAGTCGCGCTGAGCCTGTTTCCCTTCCAAAGGCCTCCTCCGCTACCGGAGGAGGCTCTTTTTTTGGACCCGTGACGGCCGTGAGCCGTAGTCACCCGTTTATAACCGGAACAATACTGACCTTATCACCTGACCGCCGGTAAGCTGCCGAACCTATGTCGATCACGCTCGACCAGGTCACGAAACGATATCAAGGCTCCCCCGTCGTCAACGACGTTTCGCTCGAAGTCGGCGAGGGCGAGTTCTTTGTATTGCTCGGCCCGAGCGGCAGCGGCAAGAGCACGCTGCTGCGCGCGATCGCCGGCCTGACCGGCGTCGATCACGGCCGCATCTCTATGCATGGCAACGATGTCACGCACGTTTCGGCACGCCACCGCGGTGTCGGATTCGTCTTTCAGAACTACGCGCTGTTCCGCCACATGAGCGTGGGCGAGAACATCGAGTTCGCTCTGCGCGTGCGCCGCATGCGCGCGGAAGACAGGCGCCAGCGTCGCAAGGAGCTGCTGCGACTGGTCGCGCTCGAAGGCATGGACGATCGTCTGCCCTCGCAGCTCTCCGGCGGCCAGCAGCAGCGTGTTGCCGTCGCGCGCGCTCTGGCGCACAAGCCCGAAGTGCTGCTCCTCGACGAGCCGTTCGGTGCGCTCGACGCGAAGATTCGCGAAGAGCTGCGTCGCACGATCCGCCAGGTGCAGCGCGAGTTGAAGATCACGACGGTGCTCGTTACGCACGACCAGGAAGAAGCGTTCGCGCTGGCCGACCGGATCGGCGTCATGAACCTCGGCCGCCTGCTGGAGAGCGGTCGGCCCGACGAGCTGTACGACCGGCCCGCGACGCGCTTCGTCGCGACGTTCCTCGGTGCCGCGAACCTGCTGCTCGCGAAGCAGACCGAGCAGGGGATCCGCTTCGGCGCGACTCCCGTCAACGCGCGCCGCATCGAGAAGCTCGAAGGCGGGCGCGAGCATGAAGTCGTCGCGGTGCTGCGGCCCGAAGAGATCGAGCTCGCACCGACGCGCGACAACTTGCGGACGAACTACATCGCGACGGGTGTCGTGGAGGAGCTGGTGTTCACCGGTGCGCTGGAGCGCATTCGCGTCCGCATGACGAGCGGTCCGTCCGACGCGCACATCGGCACTGGTTCGCCAGTGGACGGTCACAATACTGCCGCGATCCTCGACATCACCCGTACCCAGCACGAGCAACGAGTTTTCCCGGTGGTGTTCGGTCAGTCGGTCGCGATCGGCGTGCGACGCATTCACGTGTTGCCGACACCGCTGTCGAGCTACACCGTGTGTGCTGCGGAATCGGCGGCCGCCGAGCGGCTCGCGCAGCATCCGTTCCTGATCGAGCTCGCCGGTCGCATGAAGACGCGCATCGCCAAGCGCATCGATCCGGTGCTCGCAACCTGCCAGGGCAATGCGCAGACAAGGATCTCCGGTGTTGCCGTGATTGCCGCGCACGCGAAAGTCGCAAAGCAGGTCGAGTGGCTGCTGTGGAATGGCGCTGCCGAAGTGATGGTGCTGCCGTCGCAAGCGGTGTCGCCGCAGCGTGTGCTGATCCACTGGACCGACGACCTGGCGCGGCGCTCGACGCTGGCCGTCGCGGCGAGCCTGCTGCGGCACGTTCCCGCCGAAGCGGTCTACGTCGGAATTCTTCCGGAAGGCCGCGGCGATGGGCAGCGACCGCTCGGCGTGCGCACGCTGCTCGACGCGCGCTCGGAGGCGCAGGCCGTGCATGGCCTGGAAATGCGTACCGAGCTGCGTTTCGGCTCGGCCGCCGACGAGCTGAACCGTCAGTTGAGCGAATCGATGGACCAGATGCTGATCCTCGGCATTTCCGATCTCGGTCAGCTCACGCGCGAGTTCGCACCGCTGTTCGCGGCGCCGGCGTCGTTTTCGATGATGATCGTGTATCGGCCAGCGAGAGAGAGCGATGAGCAAGCAGCCAGCGCCTAGTGTCTTCTTCGTGCTAGGCATGATGCTGCTCGCTGCGTGCGGCGGCTCGTCGAGCGACGATGCTGCTAGCGGTGCAGGCGCGAGCGTCACGCTTCTCAATGTCAGCTACGACCCGACGCGCGAGCTGTATCGCGACCTCAATGCGGCATTCAGCGCGGAATGGCAGAAGAGCAACGGTCAACAGGTCACCATCAAGCAGTCGCATGGCGGCTCCGGCAGCCAGGCGCGCGCGGTGATCGACGGGCTGCCGGCCGACGTCGTCACGCTCGCGCTCGCGTACGACATCGATTCGATTCAGCGCAAGGGCAAGCGGCTCGGTGCGAATTGGCAGACGCGCTTCCCGGACAACAGCGCGCCGTATACCTCGACGATCGTGTTCCTGGTGCGCAAGGGCAATCCGAAGCAGATCCACGATTGGCAGGACCTGCTCAAGCCGGGCGTGGCGATCGTGACGCCGAATCCGAAAACATCGGGCGGCGCCCGCTGGAATTACCTCGCTGCCTGGGGTGCCGAGCTCAAGCGTCAGCTCCACGGCGACCTGACGAAGCTCGACGACCCGCAAGCAACGAAGGATGTCGCCGCTGCGCAGGCTGCGGCCGAGAAGTTCGTGGCCGAGATTTACAAGCGGGCACCGGTGCTCGACAGCGGTGCGCGCGGCGCGACCAACACGTTCGTGCAGCGTGAGATCGGCGACGTGCTGCTCGCATGGGAAAACGAAGCGCTGCTGGCGATTCGCGAGCTCGGGCCGGAAAAGGTGGAAATCGTCGTGCCGCCGGTGAGCATCCTCGCCGAGCCGCCGGTCGCCGTGGTCGATACGGTGGTCGACCGACGCGGCACGCGGCAGGTTGCCGAAGCGTATCTGCGGTACCTGTATTCGCCCGCGGGCCAGGAGGTCGCGGCGAAGCACTACTTCCGTCCGCGCGACGCGCAGGTACTGGAGAAGTATCGCGAGCAATTCGCGCCGCTCGAGCTGTTCACCGTCGACCAGGTGTTCGGCGGCTGGACCGCGGCGCACGACAAGCACTTCGCGGACGGCGCCCTGTTCGACAAGCTCTACGGAATGAAAGGCCAGTGAACGGCACGATCCGTACGCCGTCGATCCTGCCGGGTTTCGGGCTGACGCTCGGCTTTTCGACGTTCTTCCTGAGCGCGATCGTGCTCATTCCGCTGGCCGCGCTCGTCACCAAAACGGCGACGATGGGTTGGGACGACCTCGTGCGTACGCTGCTGGATCCGCGCGCGGTCGCCTCGTACCGTCTGAGCTTCGGTGCCGCGCTGCTCGCCGCGATACTGAACAGCGTGTTCGGCTTCGTCATCGCGTGGACGCTGACCCGCTATGAGTTCCCCGGCCGCAAGCTGATCGACGCGTTGATCGATATGCCATTCGCGCTGCCGACCGCGGTCTCCGGCATCGCGCTCACGGCGGTATTCGCCGAGAACGGCTGGATCGGCCAGTACCTCGCGCCGTACGGCATCAAGGTGGCCTACACCTGGATCGGTATCGTCGTGGCGCTGACGTTGATCGGCCTGCCGTTCGTGGTGCGCTCGGTGCAGCCCGCGCTCATGGAAGTGCAGCGCGACCTTGAAGACGCGGCCGAGACCCTGGGCGCCGCCCGCTTCACGATCTTCCGGCGCATCATCCTGCCGACCGTGGCGCCGGCGATTGCGACCGGCTTCACGATGGCGTTCGCGCGCGCCGTCGGCGAGTACGGCTCGGTGATCTTCATCGCCGGCAACCTGCCGATGAAGACCGAGATCACACCGCTCCTCATCGTCATCAAGCTGGAGCAATTCGACTACGCAGGTGCCGCGGCGCTGGGGTTCATGATGTTGGTACTGTCCTTCGTCATGCTGCTTTCGATCAACCTGCTGCAGACCTGGGGACGACGCCGTCAAGTCGTCGCGGGGCGCTAGATGGCCGGTCCGGGTACTTCGCAGGAACTGCTGGCCGAGATCGCGACCCGGCCTGGCCGCGACACCGTCGTCAGCTTCGTGGTGAAGGCGGCTTTCATCACGACCTCGCTGCTGTTCCTGGCGGCGCTGCTGTTCGCGCCACTGATCACCGTGTTCGCCACGGCACTGGAGAAAGGCTTCGAGCTGTACTTCAACAGCTTCAAGGACTCCGACACGCTGGCGGCGATCCGACTGACACTGACTGTAGCGGCGATCGTCGTGCCGCTGAACGTCGTGTTCGGCATTGCTGCCTCGTGGGCCATTGCCAAGTTCGAATTCAAGGGCAAAAGCTTCCTGATCACGCTGATCGATCTGCCGATCGCCGTGTCGCCGGTCATCTCCGGCCTGATCTACGTGCTGCTGTTCGGCGTGCAGGGCTGGTTCGGCCTGTGGCTGCAGGAGCACGACATCAGCATCATCTTCGCGGTGCCGGGCATCGTGCTGGCGACGATGTTCGTGACGTTCCCTTACGTCGCGCGCGAGCTGATCCCGCTGATGCAGCAGCTCGGCAACGACGAAGAAGAGGCGGCGATCACGCTCGGCGCCGGCGGCCTGATGACATTCTTCCACGTCACGCTGCCGAAGATCCGCTGGGGCCTGCTGTACGGCGTGATCCTCAGCAACGCGCGTGCGATGGGCGAGTTCGGCGCGGTGTCCGTCGTCAGCGGTCACGTGCGTGGCGTCACCACGACGATGCCGTTGCACATCGAGATTCTGTATCAGGAGTACAATTTCGTCGGTGCCTTCGCCGTGGCCTCGTTGCTGACGCTGCTGGCGGTCGTCACGCTCGTGATCAAAACACTGGTCGAATGGCGGACGGGTTATAAACGCAAATAACCCCGCATGCTCTCTCGCATTCAAGAAATCATCGATCGACTGCAGCTCGACACCTCGCGTGCACCGCTGGGCGTCTGGATCGCGCTGATCAACGTCGCGATTGTGATCCTCGTGGTCGGCGGCATCTCGATCTCCGCGATCGGCTCGCTGCGCGATCTCGCGAACCAGCAGGGCAGCGCACGAGTGCAGCTCGCCGGTGCGATGGCGCGCGAAGATCTGCGCCGCTACGGCGAAGACGCGCTGACGCAGGCCAAGAGCGTCGCCGATCGCCAGACCTTGCAGCGGATGATGGCGGACGCGCGCTCAGCGAGCCTCGGCTTGTACCTGCGCCGCTCCTGCAACAGCGACACGATCGTCGCCTGCGCCGTGTTCGAAGGCGGCCAACTCGTGGCACAAGCAGGAGTTTCGCTGCCGTGGGATGAGATCGCAGCATCGGCAGCCGAGCAGGGCGAGCGTTTCCTCGCAGCGCCAACTGTCGGACGTTACGCAGTCATCGGTGCGTCGGCGCAGATCGGCGGCGCGACCGGGCGCCGCTTGTTCGTTGCGAGACTGCTCGACGATCGCATGGCGCAGGTCCTGAGCGAGCGCGTCGGCATGCCGATCCGCCTGATCAACTACCATATGTTCGTCGAGGACAAGCGCGTCGACGACTTCACGCGGCTGCACTCGGCGGGCCTGTCCGACGGTCGTTCCGCCGTGGCGCGCATCGATGATCTCGATTTGTACGCCGCGAGCTTCCCGGTGTTCGCCTCGACCGGCGAAGCGATCGCGCTACTGGAGGCGCGGCTGCCCTCGGCTGAGATCGATGCCTCGGTCGGCAGCCTGGTGCGTCGGCTGATCGTGACCGCAATCGTGCTCGCCGCGCTCGCCGTGCTCGCGGGTGTCATCCTCGGCCAGCAGGTCACCGGTCCGCTCGGCACGTTGAGCGACGCCGTCGAGAAGCTCGGTCACGGCGATTTCTCGACCTCGATCCCGCTCGGCGGCACGCAGGAAGTCGGCAAGCTCGCGCACACGATCGAAACCATGCGGGACAACCTCGTGCAACTGACGGGCGAGTTGCGTCGGCGCGAGGCCGAGGCGCAAGCGGTGCTCGGCGGTATCGTCGAAGGCGTCTATGCGGTCGACAAGTCGCGCGTCATCCGTTACCTGAATCCGCAGGCCGCGCGGCTGCTGGGCGTGCAGGCGCACGAGGCGATCGGGCGGTTCTGCGGCGACGTTTTGAAGCCCTGCACGGAGAATGGAGTGCGGCCGTGCGAAACGCGCTGCCCGATCCTGCGCGCGCGACTCGAAGGCAATGCGCAGGCGACCGAGCAGCTCAATCTGAATAACGGCGCGCGCACGACCATCATCACCAGCGCGGCGCCGGTCGACGATCTGCAGGTCCAGGTCATTCGCGACGAAACCGAGCTGGAAGGCGTGCGTCGTGCACGCGATTCCGTCCTCGTGAACATCTCGCACGAGTTCCGCACGCCGCTGGCCGCGCAGCTCGCGTCGATCGAGCTGCTGCGCGAAGGCATCGACTCGATGTCCCGCGAGCAGCAGAAGGAGCTGGTGTTCTCGCTGGAGCGCGGCACGCTGCGCCTGACCCGACTCATCGACAACCTGCTGGAGAGCGTGCGCATCGAGTCCGGCCAGCTCGGCATTCGTCACCAGAACGTGTCGCTGGAGGAAGTGATCGAGGACTCGGACGCATTGATCGGCGCGCTGCTCAAGCAGCGCCGCCAGCGGCTGGAGCTGGAGTTTGCGGAGGATCTGCCGCGCGTCGACGGTGACGGTCCGCGCCTGACGCAGGTTTTCGTCAACCTGCTGGCGAATGCTAGCAAGTTCGCGCCGGAGGACAGCGTCGTGCGCGTCGGCGCCTCGCACCAGGGCGATACGGTGACGGCCTGGGTGGAAGACGAAGGTTCGGGCGCGCCGGAGCTGGAAACCGGTTCGATCTTCGAGCGCTTCTCCCGCGGCGCCGGCGAAGAGCCGGAGCCGGGCGGACTCGGCCTGGGACTGTGGATAGTGAAATCGATCATCGAACGCCACGGAGGAACGATCGCAGCGCGCCGCACGCCAGCCGGCAAGACGCGCTTCGAAGTACAGCTTCGGGTGGCTCGCGAGTGACAAGCTCATGAAGATTCTGTGTGCCGACGACGACAAGGACCTGCTCGCGCTGATCGCGTTCACGCTGTCGCAGGCGGGTTATCTCGTCGTGCGCGCCGGCGACGGCCCGAGTGCGATCCGCGCGTTCGAGAGCGAAGCGCCCGACCTGGTGCTGCTCGACATCAACATGCCGGGCGCGTCGGGCTTCCAGGTGTGCGAAGCGATCCGCACGCAGTCGCGCGTGCCGGTGATGATGTTGACGGTGCGCGGCGAAGAAGAAGATCTCGTGCGTGCGCTGGAGCTCGGCGCCGACGACTACATGACGAAGCCGTTCAGCCCGCGCACGCTGCTGGCGCGAGTGAAAGCGCTGCTGCGGCGAGCGGGTCTGGAGAACTCCGCGCCGCTCGCGGCCGGCCGAGTGCAGCTCGATACGCAGGAACACACGGTGCAGGTCGGCACGAAGGAGCCGGTGCGACTGACGAAGCTGGAGCTGCGCCTGCTGCAGATGCTGATCGCGAACGCGGGTCACACCGTCAGCTCGGACCGGCTGCTGATGCAGGTGTGGGGACACAAGGGCTCCGGCGACCGCCAGCTCCTCAAGCAGCTCGTGCACCGTCTGCGGCAGAAGATCGAAGTCGATCCGGCAGCGCCGCAGATGCTGCAGACCGTAGTCGGCGCCGGCTACAAGCTCATCGTCGACTAGGAACCCGCAGGTGCCGGCCCTGTTACGCACGATCGTGATCGTCGGAGGCGGATTCTGCGGCACCGTCCTGGCCGCGAACCTGTTGCGCAAGCCGCCGCCAGGTCCGACGCGGCTGGTCATCATCGAGCGCGGTGGCGCCGTCGGCCGGGGCGTCGCGTATGCCGATCGCGGATTCCCTTACCTGCTCAACGTACCCGCGAGCCGCATGTCCGCGAATACCGCGGCGCCGAATGAGTTCCTCGAGTTCGTGCAGCGGCGCATTCCCGGCGCGGGCGGCGAAGACTTCCTGCCGCGTGCGCTGTACGGCGAGTATCTGCAGGAGTTTCTGCTGGCCGCGCAGCTCAGTGCGCCATCCAACGTACGCCTCGATGTGTTGCAAGGTGAAGTGACGAACGTGCGGCGCCTCGAACGTCATTTGCCTTTGCAAGTGGAGCTGCGCGACGGACGCACGCTGACAGCCGACGACGTCGTGCTCGCGCTGGGCAATCCGAAGCCAGCGTCGCTCGCCGTCGCTGCAGCGGTCGCCGATCACCCGGCCTACGTTGCCGATCCGTGGTCGGGCGAGCTGCAGTTTTCGCGAGCGCAGAACGTCTTGCTGATCGGCACCGGCCTCACGGCGGCCGACGTCATCAACGCCGCATCGGCCGATCCGCAACGCACCCCGACGCTGCATGCACTATCGCGACACGGACTCGTGGCGCCGCGGCAGACTGCATTCCGACCCGATGCGTTCAAGGGCGACGGCAATGCGTTGCTGCTCGCCGCTTCAACCTCGTTGCGAGGCCTGACGAAATCGGTCCGGCTGCTGGCGCGCGAAGCGGAAAGCATCGGCGGTGACTGGCGCGAAGCGATCACCTTCGTGCGCAACATGGCGCCGACGATCTGGCAACGCTTGTCGGAGCACGATCGCGTGCGCTTCCTGCGTCATCTGCGAGCGCAGTGGGACGCGCATCGTCACCGCTTGCCGTTGCAGCTGATCGAGCGCATCGAACTATTGCGCAAGTCGCAGCGCTTGCATGTGCATGCAGGTCAGCTGCTGCGATTCGGTGATCGCGATGGACGCATCGAAGTCGCGTGGCGTCCGCGTGGGACCGGGTCTGAAAGCAGCGCAACGTTCGATCGTGTCGTGAATTGCACCGGGCCGGACTACGCTGTCGCGCGCTCGATGGAACCGCTCTGGCGCAGTCTCGTGCAAACAGGGTTGTGCGTTCCTGACGCGCTTGGCCTGGGTCTGCGCACGGGGCCGCGTGGCGCTGTTATCGACGCGGACGGCTGGCCGGGCCCACACCTCTTCTATGTCGGCCCGATGCTGCGTGCCGACCTCTGGGAGGCCACAGCAGCGGCCGAGCTGCGCGTGCATGCCGAGCGATTAGCAACGCTGCTGGCGACAGAACGCGCTTGATTTCGAGAACGTAATCTTTACACGGGTCTGTCGCGTCACAATCGCTGCTTGTGAGTGCTAGCAACTGGAACCGGTGGCGTCCATGGGCAATCGGCGCGGCCGTACTCGCGCTGAGCGCTCTCGTGTTCGACGCGTTGCGCGGGCTGATGCGCGAAGTCAGCTATGCCGAAGTGGTCCAGCAGATCGCGACGCAGCCTGCATCGGATCTCGCGCTTGCGGGGCTCGCGACCGCGCTGAGTTACCTCGTCCTCACCGGCTACGATTTCTCGGCGCTGAAGTACGCAGGTGCGCAGGTTCGTCGCACGACGGTCCTGCTCACATCGTTCATCGCCTACGCACTGGGTAACACGGTCGGCCTGGGCGTACTTACGGGCGGCGCGGTTCGCATGCGTTTGTACACGGCCGCCGGCGTCGACGCCGGACGCGTCGCGCAAGCCGCGGCATTCAATGCCGGAGCGTTTGTCATCGGCATGACCGCGTTCGGTGCGGCGGGGTTGTTGTGGGGCGCACCGGATGTCGCCGAGCTCGTGCGAGTGCCAAGCTGGCTGTTGCGCGCGATCGCGGTGCTGCTGTTGATCGGCATAGCAGCGCTGATTGCCACCGCGGCGCGTCGTCGCGAGGTGCGCATCCTCAAGCGCTGGCGGGTGCGCCTGCCGCCACCCGATCTCGCGATCCGCCAGCTGCTGATTTCGGCTCTCGACCTCAGTGCGTCTGCGGCCGCGTTGTGGTTCCTGTTGCCATCGAACATCGTCAGCCTGCCCGCATTCTTCGCGTGGTATGCGATGGCGGTCGCGCTGGGCCTGCTGAGTCATGTGCCCGGCGGATTGGGCGTGTTCGAGGCAGTCATCCTGCTCGCATGCGGAGGTCGTGCGCCGCCGGAGCAGATCATCGGTGCGCTCGTTCTCTACCGGATCGTTTACTACCTGCTTCCGCTCATGGCTGCAGCAATCCTGCTGGCCGCGTACGAGCTGCGCTCCGGCGTCGCGGCACCCATTCGTCGCGCGGCAGTCGCGGTCTCGCCGCTGTTGCTGGCGACGTTGACGTTCATCGCCGGAGCGTGGCTGCTCGTCTCGGGCGTGACGCCATTGTCCGGCACTGCGACGGATCTGCTCGAGCTGCATGTGCCGCTGCCGCTCGTCGAGGCCTCGCACTTCATCGGCAGCGTTGCCGGGTTCGCGATGCTCGTTATCGCGCGCGGATTGTTGAATCGCCTGGATGCCGCGTGGTGGGCGGCGTTCCTGCTCGCGCTCATCGCGGCGGTGCTCGCGATGCCCAAAGGCATCGCGCTGTCGGAAGGTGCGTATCTCACCGTGCTGGCATTTCTGTTGCTGGCTTCGCGCCATCATTTCGAGCGTCGCTCCTCGCTGTTCTCGCAAGCGCTCAACGGCGCCTGGATCCTGTCGATCGCGTGGGTCGTGGCGGCCGCCGTACTGATCCTGTTCTTCGCCTATCGCGAAGTGGAGTACGACCGCGAGCTGTGGTGGGTATTCGAGTTCGACGCAAACGCGCCGCGCGGCTTGCGCGCAATGATGGGCGTGATGCTCGCCGGCCTCGGGTTCGCGATCTGGCAGCTCTTGCGTCCGTCGCAAGGCATCCCGGCGCTGCCGACGCCGGCGGATCTCGATCGCGCCCAGGCGATCGTCAGCGCGCAACCGCATGCAGACGCCAACCTCGTGCTGGTCGGCGACAAGCATCTGCTGTTTTCGACGTCGGGCAATGCGTTCGTCATGTTCGGCCGCCAGGGGCGCTCGTGGATCTCGCTGTTCGACCCGATCGGACCGCGTGCCGAGTGGCCGGAGCTGATCTGGCGCTTCATCGAAGAAGCGACCAATCATGGCGGCCGCGCCGTCTTCTACCAGGTCCGGCCGGAGTCGCTGTCGTTGTACCTCGATGCCGGCCTGCGTGCGTTGAAGCTCGGCGAGTACGCGTACGTGCCGTTGCAGCAGTTCGGGCTGCAGGGCTCGAAGCGCGCCGACTTGCGCTACGCAGTCCATCGTGCAGAGCGTGACGGCCTGAGCTTTTCCGTGACACCTGTCGCGGAAGTGCCGGCGCTGCTGCCCGAGCTGCGTACCATCTCCGCCGCGTGGCTCGCCGAATCGCGCACGCGGGAGAAGGGCTTTTCGCTCGGTGCATTCCACGACGAGTACCTGCTGCGTCGGCCGGTCGCGATCGTGCGTCAGCGCGGCGCGCTCGTCGCTTTCGCCAACGTGCTGTGCACGCAGCAGCCGAGCGAGGTCAGCGTCGACCTCATGCGTCAGGTGCCGGGCGCACCTTCGGGCACGATGGATTTTCTGTTCACGCAGCTCATGCTGCATTTCAAGGCACAGGGTGTGCAGCGCTTCGCGCTTGGCATGGCGCCGATGGCCGGCATGCTTACGCACGAGCTCGCGCCCCGCTGGCACCGCTTCGGGCGCTGGCTGTTCGATTCCGGCGAGAGCTTCTACAACTTCCGCGGCCTGCGCAGCTTCAAGGACAAGTTCCTGCCGGAGTGGGAGCCGCGCTATCTCGCCGCGCCGCCGGGTGTGTCGACGCTGCTGTCGATCGCCGATGTCACGACGCTGATCGCGGGCGGGCTGCGAGGCGTGATCGCCAAATGAACCGCTGGTGGCTGCTCCTGTTGGTGTGGATTGCCGCGCAGTGCAGTGCTGAGACGCTTTCGCATGGCCGCTTCGAGAACCTCGCGATTTATCGGTCCAGCGGCGAGGTGCAGCGAGTCGTGCTGTTTCTCAGCGGCGAGCAGGGCTGGAACGCACAGCTTTCGCACAGCGCCCAGTTGCTCGCGTCGCAGGGCGCGCTCGTCGCAGGGATCGACTCGCGCGCGTTGTTCGCGAACCTGGAGCGCGACGGTGCCGAATGCGTCTTTCCGGATGGCGACCTGGAGAACCTCAGCCATTTCCTGCAGGCGTACTACCGCTTGCCGAGCTACGAGCCTTCGGTGCTCGTCGGTTACGGAACGGGGGCAGCGCTGAACTACGCGATGCTCGCGCAAGCGCCGGGAGAGACTTTTGCGGGCGGCGTCTCGATCGACTTCTGTCCCGAGCTTCGCCTGCGCAAACCGCTGTGCGAGGCGAACTCGCTGCACGTCGTTCCCGTGCGTGGAGGTCGCAACACGCTGGTGCCCGACAAACTCGACGCACCGTGGGTCGTACTGCAGACGCACGTAGCGGCGTGTCGTGCTGCTGACGCGCAACGATTCGTCCAGGGTGCGCCGGGAAGCGAGCTGGTGTCGCTCTCGCAGGATGCGAAGTCCGCGAACTGGGAAGCTGCGCTGTCAGCCGCTGTGCAGCGTCTCGATCCGCCGCCGCGAACGCGAGCGACGCCGCCGGCCGAGCTCGCCGGCCTGCCGATCGTGGAAGTGCCGTCGAAGCGGGCCGGCGACACGCTTGCTGTCCTGATTTCCGGCGATGGCGGCTGGGCGGGCATCGACAAAGCAGTCGCCGCTTCGCTTGCAGAACAAGGCATCTCCGTCGTCGGCGTCGATTCGCTGCGCTACTTCTGGAAGGAACGCACGCCGCAGAGCGCGGCCGCCGATGTCGACCGCATCGTGCAGCACTACCTGGATGCGTGGGACAGGAAGGACGTCGTGTTGATCGGCTATTCGCAGGGCGCCGACGTATTGCCTTTCATCGTGAATCGACTGCCGGCGCAAACGCGCGCGCGGGTGCGCCTGGCCGCGATGCTGGGACTCGGCGAGAGCGCCGTCTTCGAATTCCATCTCGGCAACTGGCTATCCTCGAGCGACGACGGGTTGCCGATCGCACCTGAGTTGCAGCGGATGTCGAATGTGCGCGGCTTGTGTGTCTACAACGACGAAGGAGACGAATCGTCGTGCCCGGCTGCGGCGAGCACGACGCTGCGCGCGGTCAGCCTGCCCGGTGGCCACCATTTCGGCGGCGACTACGACCGCGTTGCGGCGCTCATCCTGCGGGAGCTGCGCTGATCACCACGGATCGAAGCAATCGTAGTTGTGCTGGCGGACGATCCTGCCGTCGCGGTACGTGAGAAAGATCGCGAAGCGCGCACGCATTTGTCCGCCGACCGGGATGCTGCCGAACGGCACCGCGAGCGTGCCGGTCCAGAGCGCCTCGACCGCGACCTGATCGCCGCTCGCAATCGCATTGACGACCTCGAAGCGCTGCGCGCTCATGACCTTGCGACCGCGTTCGGCGGCGTCGCGCAACGCTGCGAGATCGCGCGTCGCGCCGTTCGGCAGCAGTCGGTTCGGAAATTCGATCTGCACCACGTCGTCGGCGAAGAAGCGCAGGCCGCCGAGCTCGTCCTCGCGGCCGATCGAATCAAGATATTCGCGCGCGAGGCGCAGCAGATCGTCCGGTTGCATGCGGCCATTCTAGAGCACAAACGAAAGCCGCCGCCCGACTCGCGTCGAGCGACGGCTCGCGTAAGACTGAGCGGCGGCTCCTCTGGTGGGCGAAGAGAGCGTCAGGTGCCCGTGTCGTCAGGCTGCGCGCCCGGCTTCGAGCCGCTGCGTTCCTGCAACTTCGCTGCGACGCGCGAGCGGACCTCGGTGTCCGACGCCATGCGCTCGACGATCTTGTTGAACTCCGGCACTTGCAGGCCGGAACGTTCCACTGCCGCGATCATGTCGGACTCGGCATTGGCTTTCACCTTGTCCGCCGCCTGCGGATCCTTGGCGGACTGCAGCTCGGCCGCGGCCTTCTGCTGAATCGTCTGGACGGCGAGGTAAGCATCGGCGAACTGCTCGATCTTCTTGTCCTCGATCGGGCCCGCGGTGGCGGCGCCAGGCGTAGCTTGCTCGTCGGTCGTGGTCGGCGGCAGGTCTTCCTGCTGCGACGGTGCGGGCTCGCCCACGTCGGCGGAATCTGGATCCTGCGGGCTCGGCGGCGCGGGCGGTTCCTGCGCGAAAGCAGCAGGAGCGGCCAGGGTCGCGGCAGCCAGCGCGGCGAGCAGTTGATTTCGCAATGTCATGGCAATTTCCTCTGTGGACGGGGAATGTGTGCGTGGTGAGCGTACTGAGACGGAATCCCGCCACTGCAGCCGATGTTCCGACAAAGAAATTTTCGTCGCCGTGCGCCGACGCTTGTCACGACGCGTGTGGTGGCGACGACCACAGCACTCGCGGGAATCCAGTACGCGCTATTCGAAACGCTCGGGGGACGGACGCGCCTCGAATTCCCGCATGCTCAGATAGCCGTCGCCATCGGAGTCGATGCCGTCGAAGCGCTTGCTGACGCTGCCCTTCACGGAGGCTTCGCTGCGGCTGATCTTGCGATCCTGGTTGCGATCCAGCGACTTGAAGACGACTTCGACGTCTTCGCTGCTGCGCACCGGCAGCTCTTCGGCTGCTGCAGCCCAGCCAGAGAGCGCCCAACTGAGCGCCATGACCAGCGATGTCGCGCACGTTCCGATGGCGATGGTCTTCATGACAAGTGCCCTCCTTGGCAGAACGCGACGATGAAAAGCGCAGTTCCGCTTATTTTCGCTGCTGACTCATCGCGACGCCGCCGAGAATGAGCGCGCCCGCGATCGCCATGCTCAGCGTCAGCGGCTCGCCGAGCACGATCCACGCCCACACCACGCCGAACAGCGGCACGAGATACGTCACGGTGGCGGCGCGCGGCGCGCCGATTCGATAGATCAATCGAAAGTAGATGAAATACGCGACGCCGGTGCACAGCACGCCGAGCAGCACCGCACTCACCCAGGAGTGCAGCGGGATCGGCGCGCGCGGCCAGGAAAGAATCGCGAACGGTGCAAGCAGGATGCTGGCGCACACGAGCGTCGACGCGGCGACTGCGCCGGGTGGTATGCCCGCAAGCTGGCGACGAACCAGGTTGCCGCCGATGCCGTACAGAGATGCCGCGAACGTGCCGGCCAGTGCCGCACTCCAGACACTGACGCCGGCAGTCTTGCCGCTGGCGAGCACTGCGACGCCGACGAAGCCGGCGACCAGGCCGACACCGCGTCGCTTGCTGATGTGCTCGCCGAAGAACGCGAACGCGACGAGCGCGGTGAACATGACAGCCGTGGCGTTGGTGATCGCGCCGATACCGGCTGGCGCTCGTTGTGCCGCCCATGCGAACAGCGAGAAGGGGATCGCAGTGTTGATCGCCGAAATCAGGATCAGTGGCGCAATGTGCTTGCGCCTGAAATGCGCGCGGCCGCTCCACAGGATCGGCAACAGCAGCAGCGCGCCCAGTGCCACGCGCACTTCCACGAGCGGCAGTGCACCGAACTCGCGCGCCGACACCCGCATGAACAGAAACGATGCGCCCCAGATGGCACCGAGCACGGTCAACTCGACTGGGGTCAACCAGCGCGCGGCCGCAGGAGCAGCGGGACCGGAAGCAACGGCAGCGGCGGGCGCTTCGGCTTGAGACATCGGGACGAACCTCGGTGGTCGGCCAGGAGAGCAGGATGCCAGCGGGCCGGCAGCGCTGCATGGGCAAAGCTACCCAATTTGTGCGGACGGCTCACCCCCATTGCCCGGAAGCGGGCAGCGGGTTTCGTCGGTGACACAAACCTGGCTGGTGACTGCATCATTTTCGCTGCAATCCGCGGGCGGGCAAGCGCATACTTCTTGCGCCAGTCACAAATATCGCTTGTGTCTCATGCCGATCCGCCCGACCGTACTGCCTGCCTTCGCCGTATTCGCGGCCGCCGCCCGGCACCAGAACTTCGCGCATGCCGCCGAAGAGCTGCACCTCACCGCGAGCGCCGTCAGCCATCACGTCCGGCGACTGGAGACCACGCTGGGCGTGACGCTGTTTCAACGGCACGCCCGCGGTGTGGTCCTCACGACGCAGGGCCGCGCCCTGGCCGATGCCACCAACGTTGCGCTCGCCGACCTCGACGCGATCTCGGGCTCGTTGCTGAGCCGCGATCAGGACACCGCGCGGGTTCGCATCACGACTCTGCATTCGCTCGCATACTGCTGGCTCATTCCGCGCCTGGCGAGCTTCACCGCCGCGCATCCGAACGTGCAGCTCGATTTCGAAACCTCGATTACGCTGACGCGCTTCGACGATGCCGGCCCGGATCTCGGCATTCGTCACGGCCCGGGTCCGTGGCCCGGCCTGACCGCGCACTACCTCATGGATGATTCGCTGTTCCCGGTCGCGGCGCCGACGTTGCCCGGCGTCCGGCAGGTCACGAAGGCAGCGCACATCCCGCGGTTGCCGCTGCTTTCGGATCAAGGTTTGCAGGGCTGGCCCGACTGGTTCCGCGCGGCCGAAGTGCGCGGCGCCAATCTGCCGGCGGCGCATTCGTTCACCGATTCCACCGACGCGATGCTTGCCGCTGTTTGCGGTCTCGGCGTCGCCCTGGCGCGCAGGCACATCGCTGCGCCCTACATCGAGCGCGGAGAGTTGATCCAGCTGCCAGGGCCGATGTTGAAGGCGCGCTTCTCGTATTACGTCGTGCATCCGGCGCATCGTCGGCCGACGCCGGCCGCTGCAGCGTTCATCGAGTGGCTGCGCCGCGAGGCCGCGAAGGAAGAACCTGCACCTTCTTCAGGCCGAGGAACGTCGCGTAACGCTGCGCAGCCTTCGCGAGCGCCTGCATCCGGCGGCGGCGATCGACGGGCGCGAACAGGCGGCAAGTGATCGCGACCGCGTCCTTCTGCAACGTCCTCGACCATGTTCCTGCGATCTGGCCGTCGATCACGATGGGCGGATGGAAGATGCCGTGTCCGGAATCCGCGCGAGCAGCAACCTCGGCCGACATGATGGCGGTGCGATCTTCATAGGCGACCGTGTACTCGTCGTACGCGGGCAGCAGATGACAGCCGCGGCCTGCCCGCGTCAGCGTGCTGTCCGCAGCTTGCCAGTAGGTTTGGCCGTCGACTGTCAGCGAGAGCAATTCCTTCGCGACCATTTCCAGTGCGAGCAGTGCATCGGCCGCAGCAAGACCCGACCACCAGGCGAAGTCTCGAACCGTCGCCGGACCGTGACTCGTAAAGTAGCGTCGCGCCAGCTCCGCGAGAGAGTCCTCGCGCGAGCGCGGCGGTGTTGCCGGCAACCATTCGTCCATCAGCACGAACGTCTGCTGCTTGCCGGCGCGCGGACCGAGACAGATGAACCCTTCGTTCGCGTGCCACCACAGCAGATGCAAGCCGCGACCCGCTGCCGTTGCGATGCGGGCGCCGTCGAGCCGTCGATACAGCTCGGGTCGCGACAGGCAACCGCCGCCCTGCAGCGCGTCGGTCAGTACTTTGCGAGAGCGTGCGACGACTCCGCCATCGATGCCGTGTTCCCTCTTGAGTCGCTGTGCATTGCGGGCCAGCGTGCGGGGTGCGCACAGGTCGAGCATCCAGCGCGCGTCCTCGGCTGCGACGAAATGCAGTGTGCCGCGCAAGGGCCAGGTGCGAACGATCGTGCGTTCGGCGAAGGCGTGTTCGATGGAGGTTTCGCTCGCGCCGCGGGTGCGCAGGCCGACGGCCCAGAGTGCGCCGAGGTAGTCCTGCGCCTGGACGGCGCCGAACCAGCGAACGGCCTCGGCGGCGCTCGCAAACGGATTATGACCGATGCGTTGCTGGCGCAGGCGCCGCGCAGCCAGCCGCTGTACTGGCCCAGCCGCGGGAATTCTGGGACTGCTCATTCCCAGCCGTCCGGCCGTACAATCCGCGGGCTACCTACCACCGAGGGCCGAATTTCCATGTCGTGGACCCTGTCGCAACGCGCGCAGAAGCTGACCAGCTCCGCCATCCGCGAGATCCTCAAAGTCACCGAACGGCCCGAAGTCATTTCGTTCGCCGGCGGCCTGCCGTCGCCGGATACGTTCCCGGTCGAGCGTCTGAAGGCCAAGGCAGCCGAGGTGCTGACGAACGATGCATCCCCGGCCCTGCAGTACGGCCCGACGGAAGGCTACATCAAATTGCGCGAGTGGATCGCGGCGCGCTACTCGACAGGCTCGACGCGCATCGATCCGCAGAACGTGCTGGTGACCACCGGCTCGCAGCAGGCACTCGATCTGCTCGGCAAGACGCTGATCGATTCCGGTAGTCGCGTGCTGGTGGAGACTCCGACTTATCTCGGAGCGCTGCAGGCGTTCTCGTTGTTCGAGCCGCAGTTCGTTTCGGTCGCGTCCGATGAGCAGGGCCTGCAACCGTCCGCGCTGACGCCCAAGCTGCTCGAAGGCGCGCGCTTTCTGTATGTCTTGCCGAATTTCCAGAATCCCACAGGCCGGCGCATGCCGCTGGCGCGCCGCCAGGAGCTGGCGAAGATCGCGAAACAGGCAGGCCTGCTCGTGCTCGAAGACGATCCGTATGCGGCGCTGTCGTATTCCGGCGATGCGCTGCCGACACTGCTGTCGATGCTACCCGACCAGGTCGTGCACATGGGATCGTTCTCGAAGGTGCTGGCCCCCGGATTGCGCGTCGGTTACCTGATCGCGCCGCCCGACGTGCATCGCAAGCTGGTGCAAGCGAAGCAGGCAGCGGACCTGCATACGCCGAGCTTCACGCAGCGCATCGTCTATGAAACTGTGAAAGACGGCTTCCTCGACACGCACATTCCGACGATCCGTGCACTCTACGGCGAGCGCTGCAAAGTGATGCTCGACGCGATGAAGGCGGAGTTTCCGGCGGGCGTGACCTGGAACGAGCCGCAAGGCGGCATGTTCATCTGGGTGCAGCTCCCGAAGGGTCTCGACAGCTTCAAGCTGCTCGACCAGGCGATCGCGCAGCACGTTGCGTTCGTGCCGGGCGGCCCGTTCTTCGCGAACGAGCCGCAACTCAACACGCTGCGCCTGTCGTTCGTGACCGTGCCGCCGGAGAAGATCCGCCGCGGCGTCGCGATCCTCGGCAAGATTCTGCGCGAGAGCATCGCGACCGCACGCGTCGCCTAGCGATAGCCCTTCGCTTGCAGCGAAAACAGATGCGCGTAGTGCCCGTTCACGCGCATCAGCTCCTCGTGGCTGCCGCGCTCGACGATGCGGCCCTCCTGGATCACCACGATCTGGTCCGCCATGCGCACGGTCGAGAAGCGATGCGAAATCAGGATCGCGATTTTGCCGCGCGTCAGCGTGCGGAAGTGCTCGAACACCGTCGCTTCCGCCGCCGCATCCATCGCGGCAGTCGGCTCATCGAGCACGAGGATGTCCGCGCGCGAGCGCATGAACGCGCGTGACAACGCGATCTTCTGCCACTGTCCGCCGGAGAGCTCGCGGCCGTCGTTGAACCACTTGCCGAGCGGCGTGCGATAGCCTTCCGGCAGCGTGTCGACGATCGGCTGCGCCATGCCCTTCTCGCCGGCTTCGCGCCAGCGCGGCTCGTCCTCGAAGTGCTGTACGTCGCCGGCCCCGATGTTCTCGCCGAGCAGGAGCTGATAGCGCGTGAAGTCCTGGAAGATCACGCCGATGCGCTGCCGCAGCGCCGCCTCGTCCCACTCGCGCAGATCCTGGCCATCGAGCAGGATGCGACCCGACGTCGGCTGATACAGCCGCGTGAGCAGCTTGATCAGCGTCGTCTTGCCCGAACCGTTCTCGCCGACCAGCGCCAGCGATTCGCCCGGCTTGATGTGCAGGTCGATGTCGACGAGCGACAACTGCTCGGCGCCGGGATATTGAAAGCTCACTTTCTCGAAGCGCACTCCGTCTTCGGGATGCGGGCCGCGCACGATCGCGCCCTGCACGTTGTCCACTGGAGTTTCGAGATACTCGTACAGCGTCGACAGATAGAGGTTGTCCTCGTACATCCCGCCGACCGCGGACAGAATCGCAGAAACCGCCGACTGGCCCTGGCGGAACAACATCAGGTACATCGTCATCTGGCCGAGCGTGATGCGGGTGGCGATCGCGGAAAGCGCGATCCACGCATAAGCGGCGTACAGCGTCGCAGTCGCAATCAGGCCGAGGAAGAAACCCCAGGTGTCGCGACGGATCGTCAGATCGCGATCCTCGCGGTACAGCTTGCGGAAGATGTCGCGGTAGCGGTTGAGAAACAGCGGGCCGAGCCCGAACAGCTTCACTTCCTTCGCGTGGTCCTCGCGCGCCAGCACTGTCTCCAGGTAGAGCTGCATGCGCGTCTCGGGCGAGCGCCACAGGAACAAGCGGAACTTGTCGCCGGAGAATTTCGCTTCGGCGAGAAACGCCGGCAGGCCTGCGAGCACCAGTAGCGCGACCGCCCAGGGCGAGAAGTTGAACAGCAGCGTGCCGAAGCTGATCAACGACACGGCGTTCTGCACCAGGCCGAAGGTGCGCATCACGAGCGACAACGGCCGGCTCGAAGCTTCGCGCCGCGCGCGCGTCAGCTTGTCGTAGAACTCGGAGTTCTCGAAGTGCTCCAGCTCCAGCGTCAGCGCCTTCTCGAGGATCATCACGTTGACGCGCTGACCCAACTGCGCGCGCAGCAGCGATTGACACAAGGAGATGCCGCGCTGGGCGCCGGCAATCGCGGCAACCAGCAGGCCTTCGCACGCGACCAGGAAGAGTGCGTGACGCGTCAATGCCGCGCGGTCGATCGCATCGGCCTGAATCGCGGCGACGACAGCATCGACGATCAACGCACCGACGTACGCGACCGCTGCCGGCAGCGTGCCCGCGATCAACGTGAGGATCGCGAACGCGATCGTCATCGTGCGGCTCGTCGTCCACACCAGCTGCAAGGCGCGGTGGCTGTACGCGAACACGCCGACGAAGCCGCGCTTGAGTTTGGGTTCGCCGAGAACCGGCTGGCGCTTGCGGGGATTCAAGGCAGGTGGATCGATGACATAACGGCGCTTGAGTGTGGGGGTGCAGGTCTCAGTCTGCAATGCTCCCCGGCCGACTGGTTGCGCCTCGCACGGTCCGGGGACACAATCTGGCGGGAATGAGCGATCCGAAAGACAAGCCGAAGCCGGACGCTCCCGACAACAAACGTTCGGGCCGCGCCGGCGTGGACGAGCGCGGCAATACCGTGTGGGAATGGCAGCTGGAGACGGGTGTCTACAGCCGCGACATCAGCACGCAAAAGCTGAAGAAGCTCGACCTCGGCGACCTGTCGATCGCCGAGACGGCGAACCATCAGCGTCCATCCGGTCTGGGCGAGAAGCCAGGCGTGCCGAAGCAACCCGGCGGCGGCTTCAATCCCTACGACAACACCACTGCCCAGTCGGGCGGCAACCCGTACGACAACGCGCGCAACTTCGGCAAGAAAGTGCAGCAGCCCGCCAGCGCGCCGCCGCAGCGCAAGCCGATGGACCTCAAGCGTCTCGAAGAATGGATGCAGATCAAGAAGCGGTTGGAAGAGCAGAAGAAGAACGACGACGAAGACTAGGGCGCAACGTCCCGCGCCGGGATGTTCTGCCGAACCCACTCGGCGAGTGACTGCTCATCTGCCGTTACCGAAGCGCGCGGATGCTCCTTGCGAAATGGCCGATCGGTCACCGGATAGGTCGTCGCCACCAGCGTTGGATCCTCGGCGTGGGCAACGAACAGGTTCGCCTTGGTCGCCATGCGCAAGACCAGCTCTGCCTCCGCGGTCGAGAACTCTTCCTTGACCGAGAACTCCACGGGCAGACGCTGCACACCGGCGCCCGACACTTCGGGATCTTCGATGAATCCACCGATCCGCACGCGCGTCCCGTTCGACATCTCGAAATGGCGATGCCCTGCGTTGTCCGGCGGCGATGCGTGCAGATCGTCGAGCATGCTCTTGACCGATTCGAGCTCCTCGTCGGTCATCGCGCTCGGGACCTGGATCCGAAGAGTCTCGCCCCGCTGGCTTTTTCGCGCCGTACTGCTGAGGTTCAACGTGACGAGATCGAAGGTGTAGTGCTTGACCGCCGCAGGAGGCTCTGCACCGTGTGTGGCGCTCGCGAGCATGACGAGCCCACACAGTGAAGCGAAGCATCCGCTGCGGACAGAAGTGAGAATGTGACGTCCCCTTACTTGGCAGCGAGTGTGGCCGTGGCATGCACAGCCAGTCTGCCGTCCGAGCCCCACAAGCGGCCTTCGGCAAACACGATGGCTTTCGCGACTGCGAACCCGCCTTGAACGTGACCGAACATGTTCCCGAATGCGGGTTGCGATTCGAACTCGACTTTGACGAGCCCGCGCTCGGCATCCGCTGCGACAATCGAGAACGGCGTGAGGGCTGCACAAGGTGGCTTCGGCGCAGCAGCGACCAGTGCTCGGAGCTTGTCGAGGCCGCTCATGAGATCAAGATACAGAAGCAGCGCGCGATCTGCTACCGCCGGCCGCGTCGGGCGGAAGCCCGGCCTGCAGCGCGCCGCTTGTCTGCAGTCACCATGTCAATGAAGGCGCGCAGCTTCGGTTGCATCTGCGTGCGTGCAGGAAAATAGAGAAACAGCCCCGGGCTCGTCGGCAGAAATTCGTCCAGCACCGATTCCAACTGGCCTGTAGCGACCTCGCGCGCTGCGAACAGATCGGCGGTGTAGATCAAACCCATTCCTTGCAGCGCGCAGGTCATCATCAGCGTGCCGTCGTTGACCGTGACGCCGCCGGGCGCGTCGACGGAGAACTCGCGGCCGCCACGCACGAACTCCCAGCGATAGATGGATCCTGCGGTAAGGAAGCGATATCGGATGCATTCGTGCCGCGTCAGTTCCTCCGGCGTGCGCGGTCGGCCGCGAGCCGCGAAGTAGGAAGGTGCGCCGAGCACTGACCAGCGCAGGTCCGGCGTCAGGCGCACCGCGATCATGTCGCGCTCCACCATCTCGCCAATCCGGATGCCGGCATCGAGGCTGTTTGCAGGGAGATCGACAACGCCGTCGTTCACATCGACATCGACTGCGACGTCGGGATAAGCACGACGGAAGTTCGCGAGCACGGGTTCGATCACGAGAGGGACGGCGACGCGGGGCACCGATAAGCGCAGTAATCCCGCGGGCCGCTCGCGCAGATCAGTGAGAGCTTCGAACGCGCCGGCGATCTCCGCGGCTGCCGGCCGCACGCGCCCGAGCAATTTCTCGCCGGCTTCGGTCAGGCCCACTCGCCGCGTCGTGCGTTGGAAGAGCACGAGACCGGTCTTCGTTTCCAGCGTGCGAATTGCCTGACTCACCGCTGCGGGCGTGACGCCGAGCTCGGCCGCAGCGGCACGAAAGCTCGCGTGCTTCGCCACTGCCAGGAATTCCGACAAACCGCTGAAACCGTCGCTGCGTGCCATGACGAGGTCTGGGCCGATTAGAAAGGTCATCTTTACAGCTCATTCTCCTGCAGACGGTTTATCCAAACAACGCCTGCCGCTACTTTGCAGGCCCACGAATCGCCCTTCGCATTTCAGCAGGAGCCAGTCATGCAATTCGCAACGCTCGGAAACACAGGCCTCGTCGTGTCGCGTCTCGCGTTCGGCGCGATGACGTTCACCTCCGGCAACCAGGACTTCGCGTCCGTCTACAAAGTCGGCGCGCAGCTCGCGAACGAGCTCGTCGGGCGGTCGCTCGACGCGGGCGTGAACTTCTTCGATACCGCCGACGCCTACGCCGGCGGCCAGTCCGAGGTGCTGCTCGGCCAGGCGCTCAAATCCCGCCGCAACGACGTCGTGATCGCGACCAAGGTAGGCATGCGCAGCGGCACGGCAGTGACGCAGTCCGGACTGTCACGTCGCCACATCCTCGCGACCGTCGACGCGAGCTTGCAGCGCCTCGGCACGGATTGGATCGACGTCTACATCGCGCATCGCGAAGATCCGTTCACGCCGCTCGAAGAAACGCTCGCTGCGTTCGACGCTGTCGTGCGCTCCGGCAAAGTGCGCTACCTCGGCTTTTCGAACTGGTCCGCGTGGAAGGTCGCCGCGGCGCTCGAAATCCAGAAGGCGAACGGCTTCGCGCCGTTCACCCACGGCCAGATGCACTACTCGCTGCTCGGCCGCGACGTCGAGCGCGATGTCATCCCGATGATGCGTCGCTATGGGCTGGGCCTGACGGTGTGGAGTCCACTCTCGTCCGGCTTCCTGAGCGGCAAATACACGCGCGCCACGCTGTCCGATCCCAACAATCGGTTTTCCGGCTTCGACCTGCTGCCGTTCGACAAGGAGCACGGGTTCGAGCTGGTGGAGCGTCTGCGCAAGATTGCAGCAGAGCACGACGCGAGCGTTGCGCAGACAGCGCTCGCCTGGTTGCTGGCGAAGCACGACGTGACGAGCGTGCTCGTCGGCGCCAGCAAGCTGAATCAGCTCGACGACAACCTCGGCGCGGCGAGCATCACGCTGACCGAAGCGGAGCTGGCCGAGCTGGACGCAGCGACGGCGTTGTCGCCCGTCTATCCCAATTGGTTCATCGAGCGTCTGCAGGACCAGGTTACTGCGAAGGCGCTCGCCCGATAGGCGTTACGCATGGAGTATCCTGTCGCAACACAGAACAACAAGGAGGACTCACATGCGCCTGCTCTCGTTACTTGCGCTGATCTTTCTGTTCGGCGTCGCCGCGGCTGCACCCCGCGACAAGGCAGGGATAGTCGAAACGGACATCGCGACCTTGCAAGGTCGGATGACCAGCGGCGGCTTGAGCAGCCGCGAATTGACCAAGGCCTACCTCGACCGCATCGCCGCCGTCGACGATGCCGGCCCGACGCTCAATTCGGTGATCGAGCTGAATCCCGACGCACTCAAGGAAGCCGAGGCGCGCGATGCCGAGAGAAAGGCGGGCAAGACCCGTGGGCCGCTGCACGGCGTGCCGATTCTGTTGAAAGACAACATCGACGCCACGCCGATGGTCAATTCGGCCGGCTCGCTCGCCCTCGCGAATCATCGGCCGAAGAGCGACGCGTTCCTCGTCGGCAGGCTGCGCGAGGCCGGCGCGGTGATTCTCGGCAAGACCAACCTCAGCGAGTGGGCGAACTTCCGTTCCACGCGCTCCGCTTCCGGTTGGAGCGGCCGCGGCGGACAAACGAAGAATCCGTACGCGCTCGATCGCAATCCCTGCGGATCGAGCTCAGGCACAGGCACGGCAATCGCAGCCAGCCTGGCCGCGGTTGGTATAGGCACGGAGACAGACGGCAGCATCATCTGCCCGTCCTCTGTCGCGGGCTTGGTGGGCATCAAGCCGACCGTCGGGCTCGTCAGCCGCAACGGCATCATTCCGATCTCGCACAGTCAGGACACCGCAGGCCCGATGACGCGCAGCGTTGCGGACGCCGCTGCGGTGCTCAGCGCGATTGTCGGTCGCGATGAGCGCGACAGTGCGACGGCAGCGAGCGCCGAACATGTCGCACCCGACTACCTCACGCACCTGAACAAGGACGCGCTGCGCGGCGCTCGCATCGGAGTGGTGCGCAAGTCGGCGGGTTTCCATCCGGGCGTCGACGTGGAATTCGAGCGCGCGATCGAGGCCATGAAGGCGGCAGGCGCCGTCATCGTCGACGCGGATATCGTCACTGCGGGTCAGTGGGACGAGCCGGAGATGCAAGTCCTGCTCTACGAGTTCAAGCACGATCTGCAGGCCTACTTCGAAGCCAGCGCCGCACCGGTCAAATCGCTCGCCGACCTGATCGACTTCAACAAGCAAAACGCCGCGAAGGAGATGCCGTACTTCGGGCAGGAGCTGTTCGAGCAGGCGCAGGCCAAGGGCTCTCTGGATGAAAAGGAATACAAGGTTGCGGCCGCGAAGGCGCGACAGCTGGCGGGCCCGGCAGGGATCGATGCAGCACTGCGGTCGCAGAACCTGGATGCTCTGATCGCGCCTGCGATGTCGCCCGCATGGTTGACGGATGCAGTGCTCGGCGATCACTTCGTCGGCGCGGGCTACGGTGCCGCGGCCGTTGCTGGCACGCCCAGCATCACGGTACCGATGGGCGAGTATTTCGGCTTGCCCGTCGGCATCGTATTCATGGGCCCCGCGTGGAGCGAAGCGCGCTTGATAGAGCTCGGCTACGCATTCGAGCAGCTCACCAAGGCGCGCAAGGCTCCGCAGTATCCGGCATCGGTAGATCTGGCAGCGCCGCGCGAGAAGAGCTGACTATTCTCCTTGCCTATTCTCCTGGCGCGTAGATCTGGTCGAACACGCCGCCGTCGGCGAAGTGCTGCTTCTGGGCCTTCGCCCAGCCGCCGAAGTCGGCGATCGTCACCAGCTTGATCTTCGGAAACTGCCCGGCGTGTTTCGCTGCGACGGTTTCGTCGATCGGACGATAGAAGTTTTTCGCGATGATCTCCTGCGCCTCGGGGCTGTACAGGTACTTGAGATATTCCGTGGCGACTTCGCGCGTGCCCCGACGCAGCACGACCTTGTCGACGACCGTGACGGGCGGCTCCGCAAGAATGCTCAGCGTCGGCACGACGATCTGCACTTTGTCCGCACCGAGTTCCTTGATCGACAGGAACGCTTCGTTCTCCCACGCGAGCAGCACGTCGCCGATGCCGCGCTGGACGAACGTGGTCGTCGCACCGCGTGCGCCGGTGTCGAGCACGGGCACGTTCTTGAACAGCTTGCGGACGTAGTCCTTCGCAGTCGCTTCGCTGCCGCCCGGCTGCTGGAGCGCCCACGCCCATCCCGCAAGGTAGTTCCAGCGCGCGCCACCGGAAGTCTTCGGATTCGGCGTGATGACAGCGACGCCCGGCTTCACGAGGTCGCCCCAATCGCGAATGTTCTTGGGATTGCCTTTGCGCACCAGGAACACGATGGTCGAGGTGTACGGCGAGCTGTTGTGCGGCAGGCGCGACTGCCAGTTCACCGGCAGGAGCTTGCCGTTCGTAGCGATCGCATCGACGTCCCCGGCGAGTGCGAGCGTGACGACGTCGGCCGGCAATCCGTCGATGACCGTGCGCGCCTGCTTGCCCGAGCCGCCGTGCGATTGTTTCACCGTGACATCGTCGCCGGTCTTGCCTTTCCAGTACTTCGCGAACGACGCGTTGTACTCCTCGTAGAGCTCGCGTGTCGGGTCATACGAGACGTTCAGCAGCGTAACTTCCTTAGCGTGCGCCCATTGCGCGCTCAGCGCGAACAGCGCCAGCGCCGCGACAACCATTCGATACTTACTCATTCGTGACTCCAGTGACTTGCCTTCTTCAGAACTGCAATGCGAAGCGCGTGAACAGCGCCTTCTCGTCCGGCCGATCGGCGCCGCCCGGCGCGCCGCCTTCGAACGACGTGACGTCGTAGTTCACGGACCACTTGTAGTTCTGGTTGAGATACCAGTTGACGCCGACGCCCCACGCGCTCGCCTTGCTGGCGGCGCTGTCGGGATTGGCGAACGAGTTCGCGCCGCCGGTGAAAGTGTCGTCGTCGATGTCGAGCTCGTGATAGCGCGCGACCAGCTCCCATGCTCCCCAAGTGTGGTTGTCCAGCGAGAACACCGAGCCGGGAGTGAAGCCACGGAACTGCTCGTCCTCGCCGGTTGCGAACCACGCGAGCTGCACGTGCCACGCCGTGTGATCGAGCGTGGCCGACTGCAAGCCGGCGGTCGGTGTCGCACGCGTGACGTCTTGCGAGACAGTCACGTATTCACCGAGCACGCCGAAGCTGCCGACGGAGTAATACGCCTGCGGCGTCCAGCGCAGTCGCTCGCCGTCTGCGAACGTGCCGTTCACCGCAGGAGTCGTGCCGCTGGCTGCAGTCGTCGCGCGATAGCTGAAGAATGTCTGCTGGCCCGGCGTGCGATAACTGGGCAGCAACGTCGTTGCAATGCTGCCCGTCGAGTCGACGAACGTGCCCGCGATGCCGAACCCGAGGTTGCGCAGCGCGAAGTTTTCGGAGTTGACGAACGGCTGGAAGAACACGCGCGCCGCCCAGTCGCCCTTGCTGTCGTTCTCGGCGTCCGGGGTCGGCGTGTTCGTGTCGCTGCTCGCGCCGTCGCTCACGCCGTTGAAGTAGCCGACCGAATAGTTCACGAGCCCGCCGGCGATGTCGCCGCCGAGCTGCAGGCCGAGATCGCGATTCGGCACCAGGCTGGTCGGAAACGCGCGCTCGATGAAACGCAGATCGGTCGCGGAGACGAGCCGTTCCAGGCCGACGGGCACCTTGAACTTGCCGGCCGTGACGACCGCCCACGGTTTCAGTCGGGCAGCGACGAACGCGTCGAGGATGAAGGTGCGACCGCCCGCGAAATCCGGCGTGAAGCGGAAGTCGTAGATGCCGTTGAGCGTGCCTTCGAGCGTCGGCCGCACACGCCGGAAGATCCACGTATCCGCGGTCTCGGGCGTGACGTCGTCCGGGAAATAGCGGCCGTCGAAATGCAGCACGCCGCGCACGCGCAGGACATTGGCCGCATCGGCGGACTGGATGCGGAAGCCTTGCTGGGGCGAAGCGCGCACGACCGGCGTGGTGGGGACCGCGGCTTTCGTCGCTTCGTCCTGCAACTCCAGCTTCCGCTCGAGCACCCGGATCTTCTGTTCCTGGGCTTCGAGGCGGTCGCGCAGGTCGGACAGCTCATCGCCGCGCGCGGCACCGGCAGCGAATAGCAATGTTATGGAAACGGCTGCAGCGATCCTCATAGGTCTCCCGGACGATAGACAAACGATGAGCCATCGTAGGGAGGATCTGGTAAACACTCAGTCGAGCGGCGGTAACAAAGGAGTCGTCACATTTGACTAGCCGGGTGACGGCCGGTAATACTCGCCGCCATGTCGTTTCGACGTGTAATTTCTAGCCAATGGTGGTGGCGCCTCTCATAAAGGAGAGGGCGCCGTCGACCTGCATATAACGTAACTTCGACGATCCAAGAACCCATCTCCGAACGCGAATCCGGAGATGGGTTTTTTTATCGCCTCCCGCCCGGACTTCGCGCAACGAGGTCGCTGACGAGGAGCTGCTGCTTGAAACCGCCATTCGACATTGCCGCCGACCTGGACACGCCGGTGTCGGCGTATCTCAAGCTCAAGCCGTTCAAGCCGCGCTTCCTGCTGGAGAGCGTCGAGGGCGGCGAGCGCCTCGCTCGCTATTCGTTCATCGGCTTCGGCGATTGCACCGAGGTGCGTCTCGACGAGCGCGGCCTCACCGTGAACGGCAGCACGCGCCCCGCGCCGGGCTCGCAACAGGAATTGCTGCATGCATTGCGGGAAGCGCTCGCGCGCACGCCGCAGCCCAGCCCACGAATTCCCGGCGTGCCGCTGTCCGGCGGGCTCGTCGGTGTTGCCGGCTACGATCTCGTGCGCAATTTCGAGCGCTTGCCGGCACGTGCGCGAGTCGTCGAGCCTTCGCCGCAAGCCCACTATCTCGCACCGCAGTCGCTGCTGGTTTTCGATCACCTCACGCGCGGCGTCGCGCTGCTGCATGCCGGAAGCGAAAGCGAGCGCAGCTCGTTGCGCAAGCAGGTCGTGCAAGCGCTGCGCGGCGCGATTCCCCAGAGTGAAAAGCGCATCCGCTACGCGCCTGCCGTGGGCAGCCTCAGCCAGGCCGAGTTCATCCAGGGAGTCCATCGCACGAAGGAGTACATCGCAGCCGGCGACGTCTATCAGCTGGTGCTTTCGGTGCGTTTCGCGGGCGAATGCGAGCTCGAGCCGTTCGAAGCGTATCGCGCGCTGCGACTGCTGAATCCCTCGCCCTACATGTTCTATTGCGATCTTGGCGACTGCGTAGTCGTCGGCTCCTCGCCCGAAGCGCTCGTGAAACTCTCGCGCGGTCATGCGCAGATGCGGCCGATCGCAGGTACGCGGCCGCGCGGCCGCGACAGTGACGAAGACGCGCGACTGCAGGAAGAGCTGCTGGCCGACCCGAAAGAGAACGCCGAGCACATCATGCTGGTCGATCTCGCACGCAACGATCTCGGCCGTGTCGCGCGCGCCGGCACGGTGGGCGTGAATCCCTACCGGCAGGTCGAGCGCTACAGCCATGTCATGCACATCGTCAGTGGCGTGAATGGCGAGCTGGCGCCGGGCAAGGACGCGTTCGATCTGTTCGCCGCCGCGTTCCCCGCCGGCACGCTCGTCGGCGCGCCGAAAGTGCGCGCGATGGAAATCATCGACGAGCTCGAACCGGTGCGCCGCGGGTTCTACGGCGGCACGGTCGGCTATTTCGGCCACGGCGGCGACATGGATCAGGCGATCACGATCCGCACGATGGTGTTCCGCGGCGACACATATAGTTACCAGGCGGGTGCCGGTCTGGTCGCGGACAGCGTGCCGCAGACCGAATACGAAGAAGTGTTGGCGAAGAGTGCGATCGTGCGTCGGGCGCTCGCACTGGCCGAGGAGGGTCTATGAAGACTCCTGCGGCCGCACGACTGCTGCTCATCGACAACTACGATTCCTTCACCTACAACCTGGTGCAGGCCTTCATGGTCCTCGGCGCCGAGGTGCTCGTGCATCGCAACGACCGGATTTCGGTGGACGAGGCGCGAGCGCTGCAGCCGACGCACCTGTGCATCTCGCCCGGTCCCGGGACGCCATACGACGCCGGAGTCTCGATGCAGATGATTGCCGCGTTCGCCGGCCAGGTGCCGGTGCTCGGCGTCTGCCTCGGGCATCAGTCGCTCGTCGAAGTGTTCGGCGGCAAAGTCGTGCGCGCCGCTCGTCTCATGCATGGCAAGACGTCGTACGTGCATCACGATGGCCGCGGCATCCTGGCGGGCCTGCCGGAGCCGTTCGAGGCGGGCCGTTACCATTCGCTGATCGCGCAACCGCAGTCGCTGCCGGATGTGCTGGAAGTTGCGGCACGCACCGACGAAGGTGAGATCATGGCCGTGCGCCATCGCGACCTCGCGGTGGAAGGCGTGCAGTTTCATCCCGAGAGCGTGCTCACGCCGCAGGGGCCGCTGCTGATGGACAACTTCCTGCAACAACGTTCGCCAAGGCGCCAGCAGTGAGTGCTCTACGCGAAGTCCTGGAGCTGTTGCTCGATCGTCGCAACCTGAGCGAGGCGCAGGCTGCAGACCTGCTCGTTGCGCTCACCGATCCGACGCTTTCGCCGGCGCTCGGCGGCGCGTTGCTCGCGGGACTTCGTGCGAAGGGTGTCACTGCCGACGAAGTGCGCGGCTTCGCCAAGACCATGCGCAAGCTCGCGCGGCGCCCGATCCTGCCCGACGGCGGGCCGCTCGTCGACATGGTGGGCACGGGCGGCGACGGCTCGGGTAGTTTCAATCTTTCGACCGGCGCTGCGCTGCTGGTCGCGGCAATGGGGATTCGCGTCGCGAAGCATGGCACCAGTTCCGTGTCGAGCCGCAGCGGCAGCGCAGATGTCGTTCGTGCGCTCGGCTTGAATCTGCCGCTCGACGAGAAAGCCGCCGGCGAATGTCTCGCCGCGACCGGCTTTACGTTCTTCTTCGCGCCGCATTACCACCCGGCGATGAAAGCAGTGATGCCGATCCGTCAGGCGCTGGGCGTGCGCACGGTTTTCAACATCCTCGGGCCGCTGTCGAATCCTGCCGAGCCGCCGTTTCATCTGATCGGCGCCTATCACGTCGATATTGCTGCCTTGATGGCCGACACGCTCGCCGGCATGCCGATCGAGCGCGCGTACGTCGTGCACGGCGAGCCGGGTTGGGACGAAGCAACGCCGATCGGGCCCTTCACGCTGTTCGACGTGCGTCCGGGCGAGGTCAAGCGCATGCGTCGCAGTGCGGAGGAGTTCGCGCTGCCGCCCTGCACCGTCGATGAGCTCAAAGGCGGAGATGCCGCCTACAATGCGCAGCATCTGCGCGCTGTGCTCGAAGGCCGCGATCGCGGCGCTCACCGCAACGCGATCGTGTTGCAGGCGGCGCTCGTGCTGGAGCTGATGGGCATCGCGGCGTCGGCGAAGGAAGCGGCACGCATGGCGCAGGACGCGATCGAAGCGGGCGCAGGTCGCAAGATGCTGGAGAAGATCGCCGCGTTTGGAAGCAGAGAGGCGATTGCAGGGTAGCCGTATGTCAGGACTTCTCACCGAAATGGCGCAGTCGAGCCTCGCGAGGCTCGAACAGGCGCGAGCGCACGAATCCGAGCAGCAGTTGTGGGCGCGCGTGTGCGGAGCGCCGCAAGCGCCGCGTCTGAAACTTTCTCCGGAAGGTTTCGACATCATCGCCGAATGCAAGCTGGCGTCGCCATCGGCCGGCGACCTATCGCAGCACACGAGCGACATCGATCGGCGCGTGCAGGCGTACGCGCACGGCGGCGCCTGTGCGGTCTCGGTGCTGACGGAGCCGACTCGTTTCGGCGGATCGCTCGAACATCTCGAGCAGACTGCGCGCACGCTGGCGCCGCTCGGCGTGCCGGTGATGCGCAAGGACTTTCTCGTCGACCCGTACCAGGTCATGGAAGCGCGGGCAGCCGGCGCGGGCGGTGTGCTCGTGATCGTGCGCATGCTGGATCGCAGCCGCATCAGAGCGCTGCTCGATGTCGCGGCGATGCTGAAGATGTTCGTGCTGATCGAGGCGTTCGATGCGACCGACCTGCAGGTCACGCAGGAAGTGCTCGCGGAGCGCAAAGCGCACGACGAGCAGATGCTCGTCGGCGTCAACTGCCGCGATCTCGACACGCTGAGCGTCGAGCTGTCGCGGCTCGGCGAGCTCGCCAGCTACCTGCCGCCGAATCTTGCGTCCGTCGCGGAGAGCGGCGTGGGCTCGCTCGACGACATCAAAACCGTGGTCGATATCGGCTACGAACTGGCGCTGGTCGGCACGACGCTGATGCACTCCGACGATCCCGGCAAGCTGCTCGGCGAGATGCTGGCTGCAGGCCGCGAGCGTGCGATGGCCGTGCGCACCCGCAAGATGCGGATCGCCACCGGCGCGTCGATGGACGACGAGTAGCGTGGCGATCTGGGTAAAGATCTGCGGCCTGACCACGCGCGATGCAGTAGAGGCAGCGGTGGCAGCGGGAGCTGACGCCGTTGGTTTCGTGTTCGCACCGTCGAAGCGGCGCGTCACACCGTCGCTGGCGCGCGAGCTCGCACAGGACGTGCCACGGCGGATTCCGCGCGTCGCGGTGATGTTGCATCCGACGCAGAGTCAGCTCGATGAGGTGTGCGCGTCGTTTCAGCCGGATGTGCTGCAGACGGATGTGGAAGATTTGCAGACGCTGCGAGTGCCGATGGGGCTGGCGGTGATGCCGGTGGTGAGGAGCGGAGGAGGAGCCGGGCCATACAGCCGGATTCTGTTCGAGGGACCGGTGAGCGGAGTGGGCAGCACGTCGGATTGGAACCTCGCCATGCAGCTTGCGCGGACGACGCAGCTCGTGCTTGCCGGCGGACTCAACGCCATCAACATCGCCGACGCCATCGCTGCGGTTCGCCCGTTCGGTGTGGACGTGAGCAGCGGCGTCGAGGCAGCGCCAGGCATCAAGGACCCGGCCAGGATTCATGAATTCGTGCGTCGCGCCCGCGCGGTGAGCGAACGGAGCAAGTGATGAAGAGTGCGATCTCGATCGATCCCCAGGTGTCGCTCGCCCGCATGTTGCAGGGCGAATATCCCGACGCGCGCGGCCGCTTCGGGCCGTTCGGCGGCCGCTACGTGCCCGAGACGCTGGTGCCCGCGCTCGATCGCCTGCAGGCAGGCGTCGATCGGTATCTGCGCGACCGCGCATTCCTCGATGAATTTCACGCCGAGCTGCGGAGCTGGGTCGGTCGGCCGACGCCGCTCACGCATGCACGGACTCTGTCGCAACGTTGGGGCGCCGAGGTCTGGCTGAAGCGCGAGGATCTTGCGCACACCGGCGCGCACAAGATCAACAACTCCATCGGGCAAGTGCTGCTGGCGAAAAAACTCGGCGCGAAGCGCGTCATCGCAGAAACCGGCGCAGGTCAACACGGCGTCGCGTCGGCGGCAGCGTGCGCCCGGCTAGGCATGCCCTGCACCGTGTACATGGGCTCGGTCGACATGGAGCGCCAGGCGCCGAACGTGGGACGCATGAAATTGCTCGGCGCGACCGTCGTGCCGGTCACGAGCGGCGATCAGACGCTGCGTGCCGCAGTCGACGAAGCATTGCGCGACTGGGTGTCCGATCCGAACGGCACTTACTACTGTCTCGGCTCCGCGATCGGTCCGCATCCTTATCCGTATCTGGTGCGCGAGCTGCAGGCGGTGATCGGTCGCGAAGCTCGCGAGCAGATCGTCGACCAGACCGGCAAGCTGCCCGACATCGTGATCGCGTGCGTCGGCGGCGGCTCCAACGCGATCGGCCTGTTTCATCCGTTCATCGGCGATCGCGAGGTGCAGATGCTCGGGCTCGAGGCGGGCGGCAAAGGTTCCGGTCTCGGCGAGAACGCGGCCTCGCTTGCGTACGGCACGCCGGGCGTCCTGCAAGGCTGCTATTCGCTGCTGCTGCAGGATGAGGATGGACAGATCCAGGAGACGCACTCGGTCTCCGCCGGTCTCGACTATCCAGGCGTCGGTCCCGAGCACGCGCTGCTGATGAGCGTAGGTCGCGTCAAGTACGAAGCAGTGGACGACGAGCCGGCGTTGCAGGCACTGGCGGAGTGCTGTGGAGCCGAAGGAATTCTGCCGGCGATCGAATCGGCGCACGCGCTCGCCGGTGCGAAGCGCTACGCCGCGCAACATCCGGGCGCGAAGATTCTCATCGGCTTGTCCGGGCGCGGCGACAAGGACATGCCGACGCTGCAGCGGACGCTGTTGAAGGATGTGCAGTGATGGCTGCAGGGAGCGTGATCACGGAGGCGATTCGTCGCGCGAAAGCCAGCGGCCGACCGGCGCTCGTCGGATGGGTCACCGCCGGATTTCCTCGACGCGAGACCTTCTTGCAGCAACTGTCCGCTGTGGCGGATGCGTCGGATGTCGTCGAGATCGGTGTGCCCTTCACCGACCCGATGGCCGACGGAACCACGATCCAGCGCGCCAGCCGCGCTGCGCTCGCGCAAGGCGTCTCGCTCAAATGGATTCTTACCGAGCTCTCCGGCCCGCGTCCCAAGCTGCGCGCGCCGTTGCTGCTGATGAGCTACTTGAATCCGTTGCTTGCATACGGCCTCGAGCGATTGCCGGAGGATGCAGCGCGCGCCGGCATTTCCGGATTCATCGTGCCCGATCTGCCGTTCGAAGAATGTGCAGACGTGCGCGAGGCACTCGCTCTACGCGATCTGGCGCTCGTGCAACTCGTCACGCCAGTGACTCCGACCGAGCGCATCCAGATGCTGTGCGCGGCGAGCAGCGGTTTCGTTTACGCAGTCACGATGACCGGTACGACCGGCAAGAACTTCGCGGTGCAGGAAGCAGTCCTCGAATACTTCGCGCGCGTGAAACGGCTTTCACCGCTGCCGGTTTGTGCGGGCTTCGGCATCCGCAGTCGCGAGCAAGTGGATCGGCTCGCGCCGCATGTCGATGGCGTAGTCGTTGCCTCAGCGCTCGTGGAGATGTGGGAGCGAGGCGAGGATCCCGCGGCGTTCCTGCGCGGCTTGCGATAGCCGCGCCCCTTCTCACGATTGCTCCTGCCGCGGCGCAGGAACAATGTCGTCGCTTCACTTCTTATGCAGGTACGCCCTGCATGGATACGGTGACAGCGATGGCTATGAAGTGGTCGCTGGGCCAGCTGTTGGGACTGAAGAAACAGCCGCCCCCCAAGCCGCGTCCAACGCATTCTACGTTCCACGCGGTCTCGATAATTCCAGGCGACACCGCCTGCGCCGCTGCCTATAGATTCACGGGCCAGCGCTTCCTGTCCGCGCACGCACCGCGCCTGCCGCTGCCGACCTGCGACGTCACGCCCTGCACGTGTCGCTACAAACATCACAAGGACCGACGCGCCGGGCCCCGGCGCCGCGATGAAGTCGGCATTATGACTGCGCCCTACAACGGCGCCGAGCGGCGCCGCTCGCGCGGCCGCCGCGCTGACGACAAGTACTGACTCGTGTAGGCATTCTTCCCGCGCGATGTCCGTATGACATACTCCAGCGCATTCCAGCGCGGGGGAATCCACATGAACGTCACGGGCAAGGTCGTCGCCGTTACGGGCGGCGCGAGGGGTATCGGGCGCGCGCTCGCGCGTCGCTTCGCTCAGGAAGGTGCGCGTCATGTCGCGGTGGCCGACCTCGACGAAAACGGCGCACGGACCGTCGCAGCGGAGGTGCGCGGCTCATCGATGCGCGTCGATGTGAGCCGTGAGTCCGACATCGCTGCATTCATCGAGGCCACCGAGCGCAATCACGGGCCCATCGATCTGTTCTGCTCGAACGCCGGCATCGCGGTGGGCCGTGGACTGGATACGCCGAACGACGTCTGGCAGAAGATCTGGGACGTGAACCTGATGGCGCATGTCTACGCGGCCCGTCATCTCGTGCCACGCATGATCTCGCGCGGCGGCGGTTACTTGGTGAACACAGCATCCGCGGCCGGGCTGCTCTCGCAGATCGGCAGCGCGACCTACGCCGTGACGAAGCACGCAGCAGTGTCGCTTGCCGAATGGATCGCGATCACGCACGGTCACCAGGGCATCAAGGTATCGGTGCTCTGTCCGCAAGCCGTGCGCACCGACATGATCGCCGGCAACGAGGGCGACGTCGCGAGCGTCAACGGCATCATGGAGCCCGAGCAGGTTGCAGAGGCAGTGGTGCGCGGCTTGGAAGTGGAGAAGTTCCTGATCCTGCCGCATGCGGAAGTCGCCGAGTACATGCAGCGCAAGGCAGCAGACAGGGATCGCTGGATCGCTGGGATGAACCGCTTGCAGCAGAAGTACTACGCGGCGGACTCGGGCGTATAAGCGTAGAGGCGGCTCTGTGTGCGGAGCATGTCTGCTTCCGTGAGCGCCGGCCTTTCGGCACGCAGTCGTTTGATCAGCGCGATGAACGCATCCGGCGGCACGGCCGGGCTGCAGAAGAACCCCTGGTACTGGTCGCAGCCGAGCTCGCGCAGATGTTCGAGCTGCTCCTGCGTCTCGACGCCTTCCGCGACCACGCCGAGGCGCAGGCTGTGCGCGAGCGAGATGATCGCCTTCACGATCGCCACGTCGTCGGGATTGGACAGCAGCTCGCGCACGAAGCTGCGGTCGATCTTCAGCTTGTCGAGCGGCAGGCGCCACAGGTAGCTGAGGCTCGAATAGCCGGTGCCGAAGTCGTCGATCGAGATGTGCACGCCCATCGTGCTCAGGAGCTGCAGCGTTGCAGCGCTCGCTTCCGCGTCGTGCATGATCGAGCTTTCCGTCAGCTCCAGCTCGAGATAGCCGGGCTGGAGTTGCGCGTCTTCGAGTGCCGAGCAGACGACGGCAGTCAGATCGCCGTGGCGGAACTGCTTCGCCGACAGATTCACTGACACGCGCAGCGGCGGCAATCCACCGTCGAGCCACGAGCGCATCTGCGTGCACGCCCGGCGCAGCACCCACTCGCCGATCGTCAGGATCAGGCCGGTTTCTTCGGCGATCGGGATGAACACGTTCGGCGGCACGAAGCCGCGCTGCGGATGCTTCCAGCGCAGCAGCGCTTCGGCGCTGCGCACCCGGCCGTTCGCGATGTCGACCTTCGGCTGGTAGTGCAGTTCGAGCTGACCGTCGCGGATCGCATGCCGCAGGTCGGCTTCCAGCGCGAGCCGCTCTTCTTCCGACTTGCTCATGTCCTCGGAATAGAAGCGGAAGCTGCCGCGCGCGATGCTGCGTGCGGCGCGCATCGCCGTCTCAGCCCGTCGCAGCAGCACGTCGAACGTCGTGCCGTCGGCGGGGAACATGCTGATACCGGCGCAAACCGCCACTTCGATGTCGTGACCGTCGATCGAGAAGGGCTGGCGCAACGCGGCGAAGATCGTCTCGACCGTCACCTCGGCGGGAATCGTGCCCGTGCCGACGCGGCCGAGCACCACGAATTCATCGCCCGCCAGGCGTCCGAGCACGTCGCCATTGGCGAGTACCGCGCGCAGTCGCTGCGAGAGTTGTCGCAACACCTCGTCGCCCACTTCGTGGCCGAGCGAGTCGTTGATCGATTTGAAGCGGTTGACGTTGAGCACCGTGACCGCGAACGGCGCGTTGGCGCTTCGCGCCTCGGCGACGGCTTGCTCGGCGGACGCTACGATCGCGATGCGCGTCGGCAGGCCGGTGAGAGTGTCGTGTTTGTGCTGGGATCCCGGCGAGGCCGCGGCGTGCGCCGCTTGCAGCCGTCGCAAACGCAGGGCGAGCCAAACGGCAGCCGCTACGGCGCCAGTGGCGACGAGGCTCGAAACCGCCAACAGAACGTAAGGGCCTTCCATTATCGACAAATACCCTGGGACGCGGTCTTGGCGCGTACTGGGGAGTATCGGGCGCTCGGGGCAGCGCCTTGAGCCGGCAGGTGTGACGAAACGTAAAGATCGGGCGAGGTGTGACGCGCCGCTCAGTCCCATAGAATTCGCTAATGAAATCCCTGTGTGTCTTTTGCGGGTCCAGCCCAGGCAACCGGCCCGCGTACGCGTCGCTGGCTGTCCGCACGGGCGAGCTGATCGCGCAGCGCGGGCTCACCCTGGTGTATGGCGGCGGGCGCGTCGGACTGATGGGGGAGCTCGCCGACGCAGCGTTGGCTGCGGGCGGCAGGGTCGTGGGCGTGATTCCGCAGATGCTGATCGACCGCGAGGTCGGGCATGCCGGCCTGTCGCAGCTTCATGTCGTGCGCACGATGTCGGAGCGCAAGCTCCTCATGGGCGATATCTCCGATGCGTTCCTCGCGCTGCCGGGCGGGATCGGCACGATGGACGAGCTGTTCGAAGCCTGGACGTGGACGCAGCTCGGCTTGCATCGCAAGCCGTGTGCGCTGCTCAACCTGGACGGGTACTACGATCCGTTGCTGGAGTTCCTCGATCGCGCCGTCGACGAAGGATTCCTGCAGCCGCAATATCGAGCTGCTTTGCTCGTCGCTGCAGATGTAGAAACTGCTCTCGACCAGCTCGCGACCGCAGTGTCTTGACACTGTCATGCGCAACCATCAGCCTTGCGCGCGCGCATGGAACTGATCACCTGGTTCATCGACCTCATCCTGCATCTCGACAAGCACCTCACCGAGCTCGTCGCCGACTATCATCTCTGGGTCTACGCGATCCTGTTCCTGATCATCTTTTGCGAGACGGGCCTGGTCGTCACGCCGTTCCTTCCCGGCGATTCGCTGTTGTTCGCGGTCGGTGCGCTGGCTGCAGTGGATCAGACCGGCACTTTGCATGCGCCGTTGATCTGGCTGCTGCTGATGTTCGCTGCGGTGCTCGGCAACGAAGTGAATTTTCGCGTCGGCCGTGCGATCGGGCCGCGCGCGTTCAGCGGCGGGCTGCGCTGGCTGAAGCAGGACTACCTGATCCGCACGCAGCAGTTCTACGAGAAGCACGGCGGCAAGACGATCATCCTGTCGCGCTTCATTCCGATCATCCGCACGTTCGCGCCGTTCGTGGCCGGCGTCGGGCAGATGAAGCGCCGCAGATTTGCCGCCTATAACGTCGTCGGCGGAGTCACGTGGGTGACGCTGTTCATCTGGGGCGGGTTTCTGTTCGGCAACGTGCCGATCGTGAAACAGAATTTTGGGCTGGTGACGATCGGGATCGTGGTGGTGTCGGTGCTGCCGGTCGTGTGGGGGTTGTTGAAGAACCCGAAGTCGGGCTGAAGTCCGACCTACAGGCCTTCTTCGTACGTTGGATCGATGACTTGTAGGTCGGGCTTTAGCCCGACTCTGTTATCTACGCAGCAACCACAATCCCAACACACTCACGCCCAGCAACGCGTAACCCGGCCACGCCGGCGTCCCCGCCAGCAGCCAGATGATCCCGCCGAGCGCGCACGTCGCGGTGAGCAACGCGATATCGCGACGCCTTCCATCCCTGCGAATCTCCAGCCTCAGGCGTTCGACCTCCTGCGCGGTCACCGGCACGCTGAAGCGACCGTCGTGCGCTCGCTGGATCGCGTTCTCGACCAGCGGTGGCAGCTGCTGTAGCGCCTGCACCATGTCCGGCAGATGTTTGCGCACGTCTTTGACGATCGCGCGCAGACTCCAGCGCTCGTTCATCCACTGCCGCAGCAGCGGCTGCGCCGTTTTCCACAGATCCAGGTCGGGATAGAGCTGGCGGCCGACGCCTTCGATCTGCAGCAGCGTCTTCTGAATGAGCATCAACTGCGGCTGCATCTGCGCGTCGAAGCGCTGCGCCGCCTCGAACAGGCTGATCAGCACCTGGCCGAACGAGATCTCGCGCAGCGGCTTGTTGGCGATCGGCTCGCAGACCGTGCGCACGGCCGATTCCAGCTCGTCGACGCGCACATGCGACGGAATCCAGCCGGAATCGATATGCAACTGCGCGATGCGCCGGTAGTCGCGCTCGAAGAACGCCAGGAAATTCTCCGCCAGGTAGTGCTGATCGCGCGGGTCCAGCGTGCCGACGATGCCGAAGTCGACGGCGGCGTAGCGCGGATGCTCCGGATCGTCGAGCAGCACGAAGATGTTGCCCGGGTGCATGTCCGCGTGGAAGAAATTGTGGCGGAACGCCTGCGTGAAGAAGATCTCGACGCCGTTCTCCGCGAGCCGCTGGATGTTCGCGCCACGTCGCTGCAGCTCGGCCATGTCGGAGATCAGCACGCCGTGCACGCGCTCCATCACCATCACGTTCTTGCGGCAGTGGTCCCAGTAAACCTCCGGCACGTACAGCAGGTGCGAGCCTTCGAAGTTGCGTCGCAGTTGCGCCGCGTTGGCGGCTTCTCGCATGAGGTCGAGCTCGTCGAGGATCGTCTTCTGGTATTCACGCACCAGCTCGACGGGACGCAGCCGATGCGCGTCGGCCCAGTAGCGGTTCGCGAGGTTCGCGAGCGCGTACAGCACTTCCAGGTCGCGCTCGATCAGCGCGCGGATGCCCGGCCGCACGATCTTGACGACGACTTCCTGGCCGTTCGGCAGGCGTGCCGCGTGCACTTGCGCGATCGTCGCGGCCGCGAGCGGCTGCTCGTCGAAGCTGCTGAACATCTCGGCGATCGGCCGCTCGTAGGCGAGCTCGGCGATGCGTCGCGCCTCGGCGCCGGCGAATGGCGGCACGCGGTCCTGCAGCTTTTCCAGCTCGTCGGCGATGTCACGCGGCAGCAGGTCGCGCCGGGTCGACAGCATCTGGCCGAACTTCATGAAGATCGGTCCGAGCTCTTCGAGCGCGAGTCGCAGGCGTTCGCCGCGCGTGGCATCGCTGGCGCGGCGGAACCAGGTGGCCGGCGAGAGGTAGAACGCGAAGCGCAGCGGGCGGAACAGGTGCGTGGCGCGAATGATGCCGTCCAGGCGATGCCGGACCAGCACGCGTTGAATCTGCAGCAGGCGCGACAGGACGCGCGGCCTCATGCGCGACTCACTTAGGGTTCCTTGCTTCGAACAGCTTCAGCCGCGCTTCGAGGCGATCGACGTCGTCGCGCAGGCGGTCGACGCCGTGCAGGAATTCCTCGGCCTCAGTGCGGCTCGGCACATCGCGACCTTCTTCCTGCAGATACTCCGCCACGTTTTGCAGCAGCGTGTCGTGTGCGCGGCGCGCGAAGCCGAGCGCCGAGCGCGCAGCGTTGCCGAGCTGATGAGCCGCGACGTCGCCAACGACGCGCGACAGCTCTTCCTCGAGATCCGGCTGCGCTGCCTTGAGCAGCTCGCTGAAGGTCTGCGCGACTTCGGCATCGCCCTCGATGTGGACCGCGCCGCCACGCAGCGCTGCTTCGGGCGCCGGACCTGCGAGCCGCAGCAGCGACAGCGGAGTGCCGGAAAGAATCGCGTCGGGCGTGCCGTCGTGATCGGTATGCAACGTCATGTGCTCGCCGTGCGACTTGAAATACACGCTGAAGGGCACGCCATCGACGTGCACGGCCAGAACCTTGGTCGCGAGACGCTGGCACAGCGTGCGCGCCGCTGACGAAGCTGCGACGTTGCGGTTCAACAGCGATTCGAACGGCGCCAGTCTCACAACCGGTAGCCTCGATGCAGGGCGACGATGCCGCCGCTCAGATTGTGGTAGCGGCAGTTCTCCAGGCCCGCCTCCTGCATCATGCCGAGCAGCGTCGGCTGATCGGGGAAGCGGCGGATTGATTCCGCGAGGTAGCGATAGCTCGCCTCGTCTTTCGCAACCACTTTGCCGAGCCACGGCAGGATGGAGAACGAATACGCGTCATACAGCGGTCTGAGCCCGGGTACGACGGGCCGCGAAAATTCCAGGATCAGCAACTGGCCGCCGGGTTTCAGTACGCGCGCCATCGAGCGCAGCGCCGCCGCCTTGTCGGTGACGTTGCGCAAGCCGAAACCGATCGTCACGCAATCGAAAGTGTTGTCGCGGAAGGGCAGGCGCTCTGCATTGGCCAGCGAGCAGCGGACATTGCCGACCAGACCGCGATCGGTCAGCGCGTCGCGGCCGACCGCGAGCATCGATGCGTTGATGTCGCTCAGCACGACCAGCCCGCCCGCACCGACCTGCTTCGCCATGCCGGCCGCGAGATCGCCGGTGCCGCCGGCGACGTCGAGCGCACGCTGGCCCGGGCGCAAGCCGGTCTGCGCCAGCGTGAATTGCTTCCACAGCCGATGCGCGCCGGCGGACATCAAGTCGTTCATCAGGTCGTAGTTGCCGGCGACCGAGTCGAAGACGGCGCGCACGCGCGCGGCCTTCTCGGCCGTCGGGACCTGCTGGTAACCGAAGTCGGTGGTGGGGTCGCTCATGCGGAGTGCGGATTCTACCGCTTCGCGGGTGTCGGATACGGAATTCCCAGCTCCTGCAGCCTCGCCAGGTATTGCCGCCACTTCTCCTCGCGGTCGCGCCCCAGCTCGTGCAGGTAGCCCCAAGTGTACAGGCCGGTGTCGTGCCCATCGTCGAACACGATACGGACGGCATAGTTGCCGACCGGCTCGACGGCACGCACGCCGACATCGTGCTTGCCGAGTTGCAGAGTTTCCTGCCCGGGGCCGTGGCCGCGCACTTCGGCCGAAGGCGAGTAGACGCGCAGGTATTCGAATGGCAGCTCGAAGCGCGAGCCGTCGTCGAAGGTGACTTCGAGCAGACGCGAGAGGGTGCGGGCTTTGATGGACGTTGGATGTGGCATGAGAGAAGAGTCGGGCTGAAGCCCGACCTACAGCGCTCTAAAGGATGTAACGGGTCAGGTCCTCGTCTTTGACCAGCTCGCCGAGGTGCTCATCGACGTACTTCGCATCGACCGTGATGCTGAAGCCGCTGCGATCCGCTGCTTCGAACGACAGCACTTCGAGCAGGCGCTCGAGCACGGTGTGCAGGCGGCGAGCGCCGATGTTTTCGGTGCGCTCGTTCACCTGGTACGCCACTTCGGCGATCCGCCGCACGCCGCTCTCGGCGAACTCCAGCTTCACGCCTTCGGTCTCGAGCAGCGCGCGGTATTGCGTGCACAGCGACGCGTCCGGCTCGGTCAGGATGCGGATGAAGTCCTCGACCTTGAGCGCGTCGAGCTCGACGCGGATCGGAAAGCGACCCTGCAGCTCCGGGATCAGGTCCGACGGCTTCGACATGTGGAACGCGCCGGAGGCGATGAACAGGATGTGGTCCGTCTTCACCATGCCGTACTTGGTGCTGACGGTGCTGCCTTCGACCAGCGGCAGCAGGTCGCGCTGCACGCCTTCGCGCGAGACGTCGGCACCCTGCGTTTCCTGGCGGCGCGCGATCTTGTCCATCTCGTCGATGAACACGATGCCGTTCTGTTCTGCGTTCGCGAGCGCGCGCAGCTTCAGTTCTTCCTCGTTGATCATCTTCGCCGCTTCCTCGTCGGTGAGCAGCTTGAACGCCTCGCGCACCTTGACCTTGCGCGTGCGGGTGCGCGTGCCGCCGAGGTTGGAGAACATGCTCTGCAGCTGCTGCGTCAGATCTTCCATGCCGGCGGGCGCCATGATCTCCACGCCCATCGGCAGCGCGCGTACTTCGATCTCGATCTCGCGCTCGTCGAGCTGTCCCTCGCGCAGCATCTTGCGGAATTTCTGCCGCGTCTCGGCGTCGCGCGGTGCGGGCTCCGGCTCGCTGACGAAGCCGACGGATTTCGGCCGCGGCAGCAGCACGTCGAGCACGCGATCCTCGGCCGCATCCATCGCGCGATGACGCACTTTCTCCATCTCCTCCTCGCGCGTCACCTTCACCGCGACGTCCATCAGGTCCTTGATGATGGAGTCGACCTCGCGGCCAACGTAACCGACCTCGGTGAACTTGGTCGCTTCGACCTTGACGAAAGGCGCGCGCGCCAGCCGCGCGAGACGTCGCGCGATCTCGGTCTTGCCGACGCCGGTCGGACCGATCATGAGGATGTTCTTCGGCGTGATCTCGGAGCGCAGATTCTCGGCCACCTGCATGCGGCGCCAGCGGTTGCGCAAGGCAATCGCTACGGCGCGCTTGGCCGCCTGCTGCCCGACGATGTGCTTGTCGAGCTCCTGGACGATTTCGCGGGGGGTCATGGACATGGTTGGAGCTGTCGGGCTGAAGCCCGACCTACAGCGTCTCGATCGTGAGGTTGCGGTTGGTGTAGATGCAAATGTCGGCTGCGATCCCCAGTGCCTTCTCCACGATCGCGCGGGCATCGAGTTCCGTGTTCTGAGCGAGCGCGCGCGCGGCGGCCTGCGCATACGGTCCGCCGGACCCGATCGCCATGATGTCGTCTTCCGGCTCGATGACGTCGCCGTTGCCCGAGACGATGAACGAGTTCTTCGCATCGGCCACGCACAGCAAGGCTTCGAGACGTCGCAGGCTGCGATCGGTGCGCCAGTCCTTGGCAAGCTCGATCGCTGCGCGCGTCAGGTTGCCGTACTGCTGCAGCTTCGCTTCGAAACGCTCGAACAGCGTGAACGCGTCGGCGGTGCCGCCTGCGAAGCCCGCCAGGACTTTACCGTCGTACAGCCGGCGCACCTTTCGCGCGTTGGACTTCATCACCGTATTCCCGAGCGACACCTGGCCGTCGCCGCCGACAGCGACTACACCGTTGCGACGGACGGAAAGAATCGTCGTGCCGTGCAGTTCAGTCATGGCTGGCTTTGGTCCGGGCTTTGCGTCGGGCGCGAGGGTGAGCTGCGTCGTAGATCTTGGCGAGGTGCTGGAAATCAAGGTGCGTGTAGATCTGTGTCGTCGACATGTTCGCGTGCCCGAGCAATTCCTGCACACCGCGCAGATCCTGGCTCGACTCCAGCAAGTGGCTCGCGAAAGAGTGACGGAACATATGCGGATGGACGTGGCGGCCCAGCCCCTGGCGCCGCGCCCAGGTCTCGACGAGCTTTTGCACGACGCGCACGCCGATGCGATTGCCACGTTTGCTGACGAACAAGGCAACTTCGCCTGCCGTCGCCAGGGCAGGCCGTTCCTTGAGCCAGCGCGCGACAGCTTCCGCAGCGTAGCGTCCGACGGGGACGACACGCTCCTTCCTGCCTTTGCCGAGCACGCGCACGGTTCGATCTTTCAAATGCAGATGCTCGAGGTTCAGGCCGACGAGCTCCGCCAGACGCAACCCCGAAGAGTAGAACAGCTCCATGATCGCCTTGTCGCGCACGCTCAGGCTCGTGTCCGCCCGGAACTCGAGCAGTCGCGCCATCAGGTCGGCGTCGATGGTTTCCGGCAGGCGCTTGCTCGCTTTGGGCGCCTGCACGCCCAAGGCAGGATTCGCGCTCAGCGTTTGCTGCCCCACCAGGTACTTGAAGAAGCTGCGCACCGCGCTCAGTCGTCGCTGAATAGAACGCGGTGAAGCGCCACGCCGGTGCTCGGCGGCGGCGAACATGCGTACGTGCTGGCTGTCGACGCCGGCCCAGCTCGCAATTGCGTTCTTATCGCAGAACGCAATGAACTGCTGCAGGTCGCGCTTGTAGTTGATATCGGTGTGCGCCGAGAGCCGGCGTTCGACCGAGAGATGCGTCAGGAAACGAGGCGGCCACGCGAGCGCTGAATCATCCATCGGCTGCCTCGCTCACTTCAGGCCGTCCCGATCGCCTCGCTGACGAGGTCGCCGATGCGGGCCAGGAACTCCGTGCTCATCGTCGGATGGAAACGCTCGGCGTCAGGGCTGCCGATCGCGAGCAGCGCTGCACCGGACTGCTTGCCGGCCGCTTTGCCGCCGCCGAGGGGAACGAGCGCCGCGGAGCCGACCTCGATCGTGCCGGCGCCGAACAAGTAGTCGCGCTGGCTGTCGCGGATCTGGCCGCAGCGCGGCCGGCCGGACTCGAACAGCGTCTCGAACATTTTCAGCTCGGTCGCACCCAGCCGCACGATGCGCAGGTGACGGCTGTTCAGCTTCGACAACTGCGATTCGCCGTCCGCCGCCACCAGCAACACCCACTCCGATGCGCCGAAGTCTTCGCGAAGCGATGCCTCGACGGCCTCCATCACGCCGCCAGCGTCCGCCGCGCGGACCAGGCGGCAGGCGAGACGATGGATCTTCGCCGCCAGGACGTCATTGCCGCGCGCGACTTCGATCAGCTCGCGCAATCGCGCTTCCAGCTTTTCGTTCTTGTCGCGCAGCGCGGCCACCTGGCGCTCGACCAGCGAGATCGCCGAGCTGCCGCGGTTGTGAGGGAGCTTGAGCTTCGTGAGCAGCGTCGCGTGGCGCTCGAAGAAGTCGGGGTTGCCCTGCAGGTAGTCCGCGATCGTGCTCTCTTCCAGCGATGCCTCGTCCAGCCGGCCGACAGGTTGCTTGCTCATTTCGCCCCTCGTAGATCGTTATCGATTTCCACCGTCCCCTCGAACACGCTGACCGCCGGACCGGTGAGCCACAGGTGCTCGCCCGGCCCCGACCAGCGCACGGTCATGCTGCCACCCGGCGCATCGACCTGCACTCGTTCCCGCAGCAGCCCGAGCCTGCGCCCGACTGCCACCGCGCCGCAAGCGCCGGTACCGCACGCTTGAGTCTCCCCGGCACCTCGTTCGTACACGCGCAACCGGATGTGCTCCGGGCCGACGACTTCCATGAAGCCGACGTTGGTGCGACGTGGAAACCGGGAATGATTCTCCACAGCAGGGCCGAGAGTGTCCACGGGCGCGGCGCCCACGGAAGGCACCTGAATGACGGCGTGCGGGTTGCCCATCGACACTGCGCCGATCTGCAGCTCCTGCTCGCCGACGCGCAGCGGATAAACGTCGGCCTCGCGCGACGCGTCGAACGGCAACGACGCGGGATCGAAGTTCGGCACGCCCATATCGAGCGACACGCTGCCGTTCGCGTGCAGCTCGCCGCTGACGCGACCGCCGGGACTCTGCAGCTGCACGGTGCTGCGTCCGAGCCTGCGGGCAACCAGGGCGGCGATGCAGCGGGCGCCGTTCGCGCACTGCTCGACCTCGGAGCCGTCGGAATTGAAGATGCGATAGAAAACGTCTGTGCCGGCCGTGCGCGGCGGCGTGAGCGCGAGCGCCTGGTCGAAGCCGATGCCGGAGTGACGATCGGCGAGGCGGCGCAGGGTGGAGGCGGAAGGCAGTGCTGCTTCGCCGGGCGCATCGAAGACGATGAAGTCGTTGCCCAGCCCGTGCATCTTGGTGAATGCCAGCCGCATGGCGAGAAGCATACAGGATGTGCGAACATCGCGGCGCGCAGAAAGAACAGTTCGATTGCGACAACAACATCAAACGCAGCGCCGAGGCTCAGCATGCGCCACGTCATGGTCATGAACTCCAAGGGCGGTTGTGGCAAGAGCACGATCGCCACGAACCTGGCGAGCCACTTCGCCACCGAGGGCTACAAGGTTGCGATCGCCGACTACGATCCGCAGCGGACCAGCCTCGACTGGCTGACCATGCGCCCCGAAGATCTGCCGCGCATCACCGGCATCGCCGCCTACGACGAAGGCTTGCGAGCCGTGCCGCGCGACACCGAAGTCCTCGTCATCGACGCGCCGGCGCGCACGCACGGCTCGGAGATGAACGAGCTGGTGCGACGGGCGGAGACGATCCTCGTGCCGGTGCTGCCTTCGCCGATCGACATGAAAGCGTGCGCGCACTTCATGGGCGAGCTGCTCGAGCTCGGCAAGGTGCAGCGCCAGCAGGCGCGGCTCGCGGTGGTTGCAAACCGCGTGCGCGAGAACACGCTGATGTACGAAGAGCTGGATCAATACCTGAGCAAGCTCAAGGTGCCGTACCTGGCGTCGCTGCGGCAGTCCACCAACTACCTGCGCGCGTTCCAGCGCGGCATGGGGATCTTCGAGCTGCCGGAATACCTGGCGTGGCCGGACTGGAAGCAGTGGGAGCCGGTCACGAAGTGGCTGGGGAGCAAGAAGAGCCAGCCGAGCTGATCAGCGCGGCAGGCTCGCGCGAATCCCTTCCTCGACGTTGCCGTACTTCAGCACCACGCCGAGGTGCTTCAGCATCCGCTCGTTGCTCACGCGGCGCGATTCGTTCAGGAATGACAAGCGCTCCGGGCTGAACGTGAGTTGCGCTTCCTCCATCGACACCTGCGGCGGCGGCGGCAGCCCGGCGACTTTGGCCACCAGGTTCATGAACGCCGTGGAGCTGAGCGGCTTGCCATCCGTGACGTTGTAGACGCCGCGCGCTTCCGGGTTGGTGATCGCACGCGCACAGGCCTCGACCAGGTCGTCGACGTGGATGCGGTTATTGATTCCCGCCTCGCGCTCACGCACGACCGGCTCGATGTGTCGCAGCCGTTCGAGCGGCAGGCGGTCCGGTCCGTAGATGCCGGGCACGCGGAGCACGACCCGGCGCACGCGGCGCTCGTTGCACCAGACTCGCGTCATTTCCTCGGCGCTGACGCGACGACGCGCGCGATCGGTGCGCGGCTGGACGGTGCTGCTTTCATCCACGACGGCGCCGTCAGTGTCGCCGTAAACGCCGGTCGTACTCATGTAGACAAACGCGTGGGGCGGCACGGTCGCCAATTGCAGGAACCGGTCGAGGCGCAGGTCGCTCTCGCCGAGCACCGGCGGCGGTGTCAGGTACACGATGGCCTCTTCGTCGAGCCGCTCCGGAATCCCCACGCCCGGACGGACGCGATCGAGATCGATCGCCAGCGCGCGAATGCCGACGCGCGCCAGCTCTGCGACGCGTTCGGGCGTGCGCACCAGCCCCGTGACCTCGTACTGGGCCCGCAGTCGCAGAGCGAGCCGCTGGCCGACGTAGCCGCAGCCGGCGATGAGGACATGACGACGATGGGGTTGCATGGACTGGAGATTCTTGACCCGGATTACGGCTATGATTTAAATTTCAGTTATTCCTGAAATCACGGACTCGTCCGATGAAACTCACTCCGACCGTCGAACGCTGCATCCTGCACTGGGGCGAAATGGCCGGCCGCTGGGGCGTCAGCCGCTCGGTCGCGCAGATCCACGCGCTGCTGTTCCTGGCGCCGCAGCCGCTGACGGCGGACGCAATCGCCGAAACGCTCGCGGTGGCGCGCTCCAACGTGAGCGTCAGCCTGAAGGAGCTGCAATCGTGGGACTTGGTGAGCGTGACGCATGTGCTGGGAGACCGGCGCGATTATTTCCAGGCCCGCAAGGATATCTGGGAAGTGCTCGCGATGATCATGGACGGCCGCAAGAAGCGCGAGATCGATCCGACGGTGGCGACGCTGCGCGAGTGCGTGGCCGAGGGCAAGCGCGACCACGAGACGCCCGACGACGTGAAGGAGCGCATCGTGACGATGCTGGAATTCATCGAAGAGGTGTCGGGCTGGTACGAGCAGATCCGCACCATGCCGCGTCCGACACTGTTGAAGCTGATGCGCATGGGAAGCAAAGTGGCGAAAGTCATCGGCTGATAGTTTATTTCTTGAGCTCGCCGCCGGAGGCGTCGAGCTTGGCCAGGACGTCCGGCGCGTAATCGAACGAATCGAAAAACAGCTGCTGCGCCGGCAGCCCGCGCTCGGTGAACTCGTGGCGCACGGCCTCGACCATCGCCGGCGGGCCGCTCGCGTACACGTCGAAGTTTTGCAGATGGGGATGATCCGCCAGCACCGCGGCATGCACGAGGCCGCGTCGCCCGGTCCACTTGTCCGTGGCTTGCGCATCGGAGAGAACCGGCGTGTAGAGCAGATTCGGATGCGCAGTGCTCAGCGCGCGCACTTGCTCGTCTTCGTATAAATCCTGCTTCGTCTGCGCGCCCCAGTAGAGATGCAGCGGACGTCGGTCGCCGACTCCAAGAAGATCGCGGAGCATCGAGCGTAACGGGGCATAGCCGGTGCCGCCGCCGATCAACAGCGCCGGGCGCGGCGACTCGCGCCGGAACCAGAACTGGCCGAGCGGGCCTTCGATGCGCAGCAAGGTTTTCTCCTTCATGCCGTCGAAAAGCTGCTGCGTGAATTCGCCGCTCGCCACCTTGCGAATGTGCAGCTCGATGAGCTCCTCGCGCCCCGGGCAGCTCGCGATCGAAAAGCTCCGGCGCCGGTTCTGCGGCAGCATGACGTCGAGATACTGACCGGCGACGAAGTGAAACTCTTCGTGCGCCGGCAGCCGCAGGAACACGGCCATCACTTCGGGCGCCAGCTTGTGCATGCGCTCGATCCGCCCCGGCAGGCTCTTGACCAGGACTTCCGGCCGCGGCGGGCGGATCTCCCGGACTTCAACCGCCAGCTCCGCACTGGTCGCATGCGCCTGACAAAGCAGCGCATAGCCGTCGCGCTCTTCTTCTTCGAGCAAACCCAGCGGCCGGCCGCGGGGGTAGACGATGTTGCCTTCGCGAATGCGTGCACGGCACGACGAGCAATGACCGCCCTTGCAGCTGTGCGGCAGGTTCAAGCCGGCGCGCAGCGCCGCGTCGAGGATCGTTTCCCCTTCCTCGACGAAGATGACTTGCTGCGAGGGGAGCAGGGTGATGCGCGAATACGGCATCACCGTCTCCGGTCACCTTGGCGGCGATCCAGCCAGCGGCGCGTGTGGATCTTCGGCAGCTTCGCCTTGCGGCCGACCGCGAAGGCGAGTGCATCGTTGAGCGCCTTGAGCGCACGCTCGCGCTCGCCGAGCTGCTCCATCAGGCTGGCGAGAAGCTGGTAGGCCTCCAGGCGCGGTTTGATCGCGATGCTCGTTTCGAGATAGCTGCGGGCCTTGCCGTAAAGCTCGGCGCGAGCCGCAAGTCGCGCGCAAGTCAGCAGCAATGCCGCGTCCTCGGGATGCGCGGGCAGCCACGACTCGGCGCGCTCGAGAACCTGGAACGGCTCGTCGGCTTCGACTTCACCGTAAGTCAGCACGGTGCTTTCGTCCCACGCGCGTTCGATGCTCTCGCGCAGCTCCGCTTCGGCGGACTCCTGATCGTCGCAAGCCATCGCAGAACGCGCGTACGCGACAACGATATCGGCACGACGCGCCAGCGACTTCGGAATGTCCTTCCACGCCGAGGCGAGCTGCGTCGGATCCGCCGCGGCACCGGCCGCTTTCAGGCGGTCGTGATAAATCTGCGCGACAGTCTCATCCGCTACGGCCGGCGGGATGCCTCGCGTGCTGCGCAACCGCGGTTCGAGTTCGAGCAGCCGTTGCCAGGCGCCGGTCTGGCGATGCACGCGCGACAGCAACAACAGTCCACGCGCGCTCGACTCGCCGCTCGCTTCGAGCTGCTCCAGCGTTGCCAGCGCCGATGCGAGCTGCTTGTGCTTGAGATGAATCTCCGCCTGCATGATCAGCACCGGCGCGCGGCGGTCGGAGGATTGTTCGAGTGCACGGGCGAGCAGCTCATCGCGCCGTTGTGCCGCGCCCTGCAAATCTGCCGCGCGCGCTGCGACGAGATAGTGCGCGACCGGATTCTCGGCATCGCGTGCATAGCGCGTGAGCGTCTTCTCTGCCGCGTCGTACTCGCCCGCGGAGAGTTCCAGAAGACCTTGCCCGAGGCTGCGCCGTGCTCGCTCCAGGCGGCGTTGTTCCTGGTTGCGGCGCCAGAGTTGGCGTGCGCGGATCGCCCGGCTGAGGAGACGAACGACGAAATACGCCGCGACCAGCAGCAACAGGAACGTGACCGCCGACATCTCGACCAGGTGGCCGGCAAAGCGCAGGGCGATGTAGCCGGAGTCGGCGAGCAGAAGGTTCGCGAGCAGCGCGCCCAGGACGGCGGCCGCAGCGATGTAAAGACCCCCTTTCATCGCCGCGCCCTCATTCCGGACCCGCGCGAGCGGGCAGCAATCGTTGCAGCGCGTGCGCGGATGCGGAGATGTCCGGGAGCTGCGGATCGATGTCGATGGGCTCGAGCTGCTGGATCTGCTCCAGCAGTGCCTGCGCGCCGGGAGTCGAAAGCTCGAAGTAGTCGCCGAGCCATTGCCGCGCTCCGGCGAGCGAAGCGCGATACGCAGTGGGGTCTTGCCTCTCTACCGCCGCACGAGCAGCGAACAACAGGAGCTGCAGGTGCTGACGGCGCACCTGCGCTTCTTCGACGGTCACGATGCTGCCCGCCTTGTCGTCCACCTTGCGCACGACGATGAGGTTCGCCAGCGAGTTGCGCAGCATCGCCCACGCGCGCGCGAGCATGCCTTCGGGCAACGTCGAGCGATCGGTCGTGCGGCGCTCGGTCGCGAGGATGCCCTTGATCGGCAGACGCGCGGCTTGTTCTTCCGCACTCGCCAATCGAGCGATCACGCCGATAGTGTCGGGTTGCCGGACCGCGCGCAGTGCTTGCAGCTCGCGCGCGATCTGTTGCCGCACGGGCGCGACCGATTGGTCTCGCAGCGCGGCGAGGCGGGCATCGGCCGATTCGAGCGCGACGATGGCCGTCCTCACGTCATGGTCGAGCGCGAGCCGGCGCTGTGCCAGCTCGAGCAGGTACATCGCCTCGGCGCGCGACCAGGCGCGTTCCGGACCTTCGGCTCGACCGCGGAGCTGTTCCATCGAGAGCATCAGCTCTTCGACCTGCTTCGGCACGTCCTCCAGCGAATCGACGCGTCGGTCGAGCTCGCGCGCGGACGAGCGCTGGCGATTCGTCTGGCTCTTGAGGTCGGCCCGGAGCTGGGCGCGCTCTGCCTGGGCAGCACGCGCGTAGTCGTTCGTGCGATCGAGGCGGTCGCGCGTCGAGTCGATCCGCAGCAGCGCATAGATCGAGGTCGCGAGCGCTAGCGCGGCCATCGCCGTGGTCAGGCGACTGTACGTGTGCGCACGCCGTATTCTCGGCGCTTCGGGTGCGGGACCCGGAGCAGGGATGATTTCCGAACCAGTGTCGGCCATTGGAAGACGGGGCGGGTGCGAAGTGAGCGTCCCGTGGCGCGTATGGTAGCACTACGCCCGCGCGCGCATCCGCCATTGCGCGAGGGCGCCGATCATCGATGCGTCGTCGGCACCGGCGGCGACAATCGCTTCGCCGCGCAGTCCCGCGCTGACAGCCGCCGCCACGATTCTCCTGCTCGGTACCAGGAGTGCCGTACTACTTAACAGTTGTCGCCCGCGCTCGGTCAGCAGCGCCTGCAGGTTCTCGAGGGTCTCGATGCTGGTCGCGGTGACGACGTCGATGCCCTCGTCCGACCAGCGTGCTTCGACCTCGGCGAGCCGGGCTGCGTCGACATTCGGCCGCACGCGGCGGTAGACCTCGCGAGTCTCTACGGACATGCCGTGGGCTGCGAATGTCTCTTTCAGCAACTCGCGCCCGCCTTCGCCGCGCACGATCAGCACGCGAGCGCCGCTCGTCAGCTGCAACTGGGGGTGGGCGAGCAACGCTTCGCTGGTGAAGCCCGCCTCGGGGACGATATCGGCAGCCAGCTCGGCGGCCGCCAGGGCCGCAGCCGTCGCGCGACCGATTGCCGCGACGCGAGTGCGCGCGCTCCTGGTCACGTCCCGCGCTCCATGCTCGACCGCATTGACGCTGACGAATACGACCAGATCGTAGTCGTCCGACGCGACCTTGGCCTGCACTGCGACGGGCTCGATTTCGACCGCGGGGAAGGCGATTGCGCTGCCACCGTATCGCTCGATTTCTGCGCACAGCGCTGCACACTGCACAGCCGGTCGCGTGACCAGGACCGTGAGGTCGGTGAGCGGCGGCACGACTCTCGGGATCACGACTGCGACAGTCTCAACTTGTCGAGCAGGGCGCGGGCGCCGGCGTCGAGCAAGCGGTCCGCGAGGGCAATACCGACAGTCTGGAGGTCGGCCACCGCACCGGCCTGCGTTCCCCGATAGATCTCCTGTCCGTCGGGTGAGCCGATCACGCCACGCAGGTGAACCTGCCCACCCTCGATCTGCGCATGACCTGCGATCGGCGACTGACAGCTTCCCTGCAGCCTGAGTGCGAACGCACGCTCGGCGTCGCAGCACTGCCACGCGAGAGTGTCGTTGAGCGCGCGCACCAACTCGATACTGCGATGATCATCCGCGCGGCATTCGATGCCGATGATGCCCTGGCCGACCGCCGGCACGAACTGCTCGATGTCGAACCGGTGCGTGATGCGGTCTTCGAGGCCGAGACGGATCAGTCCCGCCGCGGCCAGCACGATGGCGTCGTACTGGTCTTCCTGCAGCTTGCGCAGCCGCGTCTCGACATTGCCGCGCAGCGTGAGGAGCTGAAGGTCGGGGCGTGCATACTTCAACTGACACTGCCGCCGCAGGCTGGAGGTGCCAACCCGCGCACCTTGCGGCAACGAGTTGAAGCTCTGGTGTCGCAGCGAAACGAACGCATCGTGCGGATCGGCGCGCGGCAGCATCGCGGCGAGCGTCATGCCCGGCGGCATGTCGCTGGGCACGTCTTTCATCGAGTGCACGGCGATGTCGGCGCGCCCTTCGGCAATCGCAATCTCCAGCTCCTTGATGAACAGCCCCTTGCCGCCGACCTGCGCGAGCGAGCGATCGACGATGCGATCGCCCTGCGTCGTCATCGGCACGAGCTCCACCGCGAGCCCGGGATGCGCATCGCGCAACTTGCCGGCGACGTACTCCGCTTGCCAGAGCGCGAGGCGGCTCTGGCGCGTGGCAATGCGCAGCAGCCCGGTTGCAGTGCTCACTTCTTCGCCTCTTCTGCGCGGCGCAATTCGATCGCGAACTCCAGCAGCGCGATGATGAGCGCCAGCACGACGGGTCCCAGGAACAAGCCGATCGCACCGAAGGCGGCGATGCCGCCGAGCACGCCGATGAACACCGTCAGCGTACCGACTGGGGCACGCCCGGAGACCAGCAGCGGACGCACCACGTTGTCGACGAGCGAGACGAGCAAGGCTCCCCAGATCACCATGAACGCTGTTGCACCCCATCGACCTTGCGCAGCCAGCACGATGGCTGCCGGAATCCACACCAGCGCCGTGCCGCCGAACGGCAGCAGCGCCGCAAGCGCAGCGATCACACCAAACACCAGCGCGGAAGGCAGACCGACGATGAGAAACGCGATGCCGACCAGTGTGCCCTGAATCAGCGCCGTCAGACCGGTGCCGTACACGAGCGCGCGCGTCACGGCCGCGAGATGGTCGAACAGCTTCGCCTTCTGTTGCCGTGACATCGGGATCAGCTCGCGCAGCGTCCCGACCATCCCGGCACCGTCGCGAATGAAGAAGAACAGCATGAACATGATCAGCACGAAACCGAACACGGCGCCGAAAGCGCCGATGAACACTTTGCCGCCGAGCGAAGCCAGCGACTGCAGCACCGCGCGCGAGGCCTCGACCACGTAGCCGCGAATCTGGGCGACGCTGATGCCGAACGTGCCGTCGAGCCAGCCGAGCGTGTCGCTGATCCAGGGAACCTTGGTCAGATCGAACACGTTGTTTCGGGTCTGGTCCGCGACAGTGCTCTGCACTTGCTGCAGCAGGTCGCCGACCTGCGCCGCGAACGCCGCGCTGAGCGCGGCCAGCGGGCCGATCAGGACAATGAGCGTCAACACCGTCAGCAGGGCCGCCGAGAGCTGCGCCCGACCCTTGAGCCGCTTGGTTAGCCACACGTGCAGCGGGTACAACAGGAACGCGATGAACATCGCCCACAGCAGCGGCCCGATGAACGGCTGGACGATCTTGAACAGCGCGATCCCGAGCAGCAGGGCCGTCACCAGTGCGAACGTACGCGCGTAAAACCGGTCGCGGACCGGCACCGCGCGCTGCGGCGAATTCATCGGCGGCGACTCCTGGCCATGCGCCTGACGGCAAATGCGGGGGGTGCAATGCTAGCACCCGGATCGTCACAGGTTTACCCTGACCGCCCGGAGAAGAGGATCTTTCCATGAGCACGAACGCCACGAACGCCGCCAATGCAGAAATCACCACCGATCAGCTGCTGTCCGACCTCAAGACCGTCATGAACGATGCCGAGGCGCTGCTGCGCGCGACGTCGACCCAGACGGGCGAGAAGATCCAGGAAGTGCGCGCCCGCGCCGAGGAGTCGTTGCGCCAGGCGAGGGCGCGGCTCAGCTCGATCGAGGACGAGGCACTGCGCCGCGCGCGCGAAGTCGCAGACGCGACCGACGAGTACGTGCGCGAGAATCCGTGGCAGTCGGTCGGCATCGCGGCCGGTGTCGGCCTGCTCGTCGGGCTGCTGCTGGCCCGCCGCTAGTCCTCAGACGGAACCGATGGCCGCACTCCCGCAGGAACAGGAGCAACCGCGATCCACGAGCGGGCTGTTCCAGTCGTTCAGCAATTTCGCTGGCACGCTGATCGCGATCGCGCACACGCGCCTGCAGCTCCTCACGACCGAGCTGCAGGAGGAAGTGCGGCAGGTCGGCGCCATCCTGCTGTGGGCTTTCGTCGCGGCGTTCACGGCGCTGCTCGGGCTGTTCCTGGCCGCGCTCGGCTTCATCTTCGCGTTCTGGGATACGCACCGCATCGCCGCCTCGCTCGCGATGATCGGCATGTTCGTCGGCATCGCGATTTTTGCCGCGCTCGTGCTGCGCAAGAAACTGCGTGAGAAGTCGCCGATGCTCGACGACACCCTTGCCGAGCTCGCGAAGGATCGCGACCACCTGAAAGCGCGCGTGGGTCAATCGCAATGAGCGACCGCTTCGATCAACTCAACGCTCATCACAGCAACCTGCTGGCGCGCATCGCCGTGCAGCGTCGGCAGCTTGCAGACACTACGGAAGAGATCGAGCACGAGCTGGGCCGCGTGGATCGCGGTCTGGCGGCAATCCGCCGTGTGTTGAGCAGTCCGGTGCTGATCGGCGGCGCGATCGTCATCATCGCGCTGGCCGGCCCGCGTCGCTTGATGCGCTGGAGTACGAAAGGACTGATGCTGTATTCGACCGCGCGGCAGCTGCTCAGGCTTCGCCGCGAATCCGTCGCAGCAGCTCCGATGCGTGACGACGGCTGACCTCCAGCACGTCGCCGCATTCGCGCACCCGCACCACGTACTGGCCCGAGTCGGTGCGCTCCACCGCCGAAATCTGTTTTTCCGCGATCAGCGCGTTGCGATGGATGCGCACGAAGTCCGGCGCGAATTCCTCGGCGAGCGTCTTCAGCGACTCGTCGATCAGGCTCTCGCCGCCGCGATGCTTCACCGTCACGTACTTCTGGTCGGCGACGAAATAGTAGATGTCCGCGATCGGGATGAGGCGGAGTTGCTCGCCGAGACGGGCGCAGATCTGGTCGCGTCGATGTTCGAGGCGCGCCGTCTCCGCGACCTTCACCAGCCGGCTCGGCGAAATGCGGGCAGCGTGCCGCAACGCGTGCGCGAGCTTTTCCTTGCGCACCGGCTTGAGCAGGTAGCCGACGGCCTCGGTCTCGAAGGCTTCGACTGCGTACTGGTCGTACGCGGTCGTGAAGATCACGGCCGGCGGATCTTCGAGCGTGTCGATGTGGCGTGCGATCTGGATGCCGGAAAGTCCCGGCATGCGCACGTCGAGCAGCACCACGTCCGGACGCAGCTCGCCGCAGCGGCTCAGCGCTTCCTCGCCGTTGCCGGCCTCCGCGACTACCTCGCAGTCTTCGATTTCGGCGAGCAGCCGGCGCAGGCGCTCCCGCGCGGGCGGTTCGTCATCGACGATGAGGAGCTTCATTGGGACAGCGAGTCTACTGCATCGGCCGGAAAGATGAGGCGCGCGCAGAATTCGCCGTCGGACTGCTCGGTCTCGATGCGGGCGCGGCCGGGCCAGGCCAGTTCCAGGCGCTGGCGGATGTTCTCGAGCGCCATGCGATTGCCTTCGCGCTCGCCATAGCCGGCCTGCGCGGGGATCGGGTTGCGGACTTCGATCTGCAGCATGTCGTCGACGCGCTTGCCGACGATCGACACCGCGCCACCCCGGGGCAGCATCTCGATGCCGTGATACACGGCGTTCTCCAGCAGAGGTTGCAGGATGAGGCTCGGCACTTCGACACGCAGCGGCAGATCGTCGACGTCCCAGTGCACTTGCAACCGGTCGCGCAGTCGTAACTGCTCGATGCGCTCGTGCGTTCGCGCGATCTCGATCTCGTCCTTCAACGAGATGCGCGCATTGGCATCGCTCAGACTCGCGCGGAACAGGTCGGCCAGATCTTCCACTGCCTGCTCGGCGCGTTCCGGCGATGAGCGCGTGAGCGCCGCGATGGTGTTCATACTGTTGAAGAGGAAGTGCGGGCGGATGCGTGCCTGGAGCGCGCGAATGCGTGCCAGTGCCTCCATCTCGACGCTACGTTTCCACTCCGCGCTCACATAGAAGTAGCGCAGCGCCAGCGCGCTGACGATGAAGCCGACGCCGAGGCTGCGCAGCATGAAGCCGGCGTGATCGGTCGGGAAGATGACATCGATGCCGGGGAGCCCGCGTCTCCAGAAATATCCGAACTGGAAGACGATCTCGGCGATGATTCCCACGCAGCCGAGCATCATGGCCATCGCAATCAGCGACGCCTGTGGAGCAGGCAGCGTGTGCAGCCAGGCGCGAGCGCGACACAGCACACCGGCACACGTGAGTCCGATCCACAGCAGGAACAGCGAGCTGCTGGCGAGATCGAGCCAGAAACTGCTGGACAGTGCGTGACGCGAGATCGCAAACAGCAGCGCCACGAGCTCGGAGATCAGCACGATCGCGAGCACCGCGCGCGATTCGCAGAAGTTCGGCAGGGCCAGGGTCGAGGACGGACCGCGGGTGTCGGAGGCGGACGCGGCCATCGCGGCGCAGCCTCAGGAGCTCGGCGTGTTCTTTTCGGCGGCGGCGAACAGCGCGTCCTTGAGGCGGAACAGCGTCGAGATGTCCTCGTCGCCGTAACCCTGCTCGATCAGCCGCCGGTAATGCACCAGCGTCATCTCGATCAGCGGGAGCTGCACCCCGTGGCGCGCGGCCATTTCCCGGCAGATCTTCAGGTCCTTCTCGTGCAGCCGCACGCGGAAGCCGGCCGGGAAGCTGCCGCGCAGGATGTTGGGCGCGCGATGCACGAAGTACCAGCTCGAGCCCGCGCCCTTGCCGAGCGTTTCGATCAGGCGGTCGAGCGGCAGATCCTCGGATTTCGCGAATGCCATCGCCTCCGCGACTGCCTGGATGACGCCGGCGCACATGATCTGGTTCGTCGCTTTCGCCGCCTGGCCGGCGCCGCTCGCACCGAAATGAGTGACTGTGCGGCCCATTGCTTGCAGCACGGGCAGTGCGCGCTCGAATGCCTGCGCGTCGCCGCCGACCATGATGGCGAGCGTTGCGTCGCGCGCGCCCTCGGTTCCGCCGCTGACCGGCGCGTCGAGAAATTGCACGCTGCACTCACGCAGCTTGTGCGCAGCGCTGCGCGCCGTGTCGGCGCTGACAGTGGAGCAATCGATGACGATGGTGCCGGGACGCAGAACCGGTGCGAGCGCTTCGACGACTTCGAGGACGTCCGCATCCGCGGAGACGCACATCACGATGACGTCGCTGAGCGGCGCGAGCTCCGCTGCTTTAGCTACCGCAGTACAGCCGGTTTCCTGGGCGAGTGACTGTGCTTTGGCGGGATGGCGATTCCAGACTGCGCTGAGGAGATTCTGCTTGCGCAGATTGCGCGCCATCCCCAGACCCATGGCGCCGAGGCCGACGAAGCCGACCCGCAGGGTCACTTGCACATCACATCCATCGACGCCTTGGCGGAAGCGCGAGCAGCGTCGAGCTCTGCATCGCTGAGGTAACGGCGCTCGCCGTCGGCTCCCTTTTCGTAGAGACGCTGCGAATTCATGTAGCTGTCGTAGCGCTGGCGTGCCTTCGTGCACTGGTCAGCCTTCGCGGTGGCCGACTGCTGTGCTGCCTGCTGCTGGTCCTTCGCCTGACCGGCGGCGGCCTGGTTCGCCTTGTCGGCTTCCTGCAGGCGCTTCATCTCGTCCTGGGTGCGTGTCTGCGCTGCGACCACGTCCGTCTTCTGGGACTGAATGTTCAACCGCTCAGCCGGCAGCGTGCTCGGCTTGTCGGTGTACAGCACGTTGCCCTTGTCGTCTTTGAACTTGTAGACGTCGGCAGTGGCCGGACCGGCGGCGAGCACGGCGGCAGCGGCTGTCAGCAGGAACACGGTTCGCAACATGGCTTTCTCCATCGCGCCCAATGGCTTGCGCTCGGACGTGAGCAGCATGCGGAAATCGCGCGGAGTTTAACAGGAACCCAGTTCCGCGTTATGTAGACCGTCCCGGCAAATGCCGCGGAATGAGCACTGCATCACGTTGCCCGAAAAGGGAAGGGCGCCTTGCGGCGCCCTCCGGACCTCACCCGTTTGGCGGACTACAGGCTGTAGCCGCGCTCGCCGTGCTCGACCGTGTCCAGGCCTTCCGTCTCCTGCTCTTCCGAGGCACGCAGGCCGACGACCAGATCGACGATCTTGTAGCAGATGAACGAGACGACGCCCGACCACAGCAGCGTCACGGCGACGCCCCACAGCTGCGATTGCACCTGGGCGAATGTGCCCGCGAAGCCCCATGTGCCGGCGACGTAGTCGTAGATGCCGGTACCGCCGAGCTCGGGATTGTTGAACACGCCGGTCAGGATCGCGCCGAGGATGCCGCCGATGCAGTGCACGCCGAAGACGTCGAGCGAGTCGTCGTAGCCGAGCGCCGATTTGAGCTTCGTCACCGCGAACAGGCAGACGCCGCCGGCGAGCACGCCGATCACGAGCGAGCCCATCGGGCCCACCCACCCGCACGCCGGCGTGATCGCAACCAGTCCCGCGACTGCGCCCGAAGCTGCACCGAGCATTGTCGGCGTGCCGCGGAAGATCCATTCGGCGAAGGTCCAGCCGCACACCGCGGCTGCTGTCGCGAGGAACGTGTTGATGAAGACCTGCGCGGCGAATGCGTTCGCTTCGAGATTGGAGCCGGCGTTGAAGCCGAACCAGCCGACCCACAGCAGCGCCGCACCGATCATGATGAACGGCACGTTGTGAGGCGCCATCGCCTGCGTCCCGTAGCCCTTGCGCTTGCCGACCAGCAAGCAGCCTACGAGACCTGCGATACCCGCGTTGATGTGCACGACAGTGCCGCCTGCGAAGTCGAGCGCGCCCTTCTGGAAGAGGAAACCCGCCGTCTTGCCTGCAGCCTCGGCTGCCGCCGCATCGGTGTACGCGTCCGGGCCCGCCCAGAACCACACCATGTGCGCGATCGGCAGGTACGAGAACGTGAACCACAACACCATGAACAGCAGCACCGCGGAGAACTTCATGCGTTCCGCGAACGCGCCGACTATCAGGCACGCCGTGATGCCCGCGAACGTCATCTGGAACGATGCGAACAGGTACTCGGGGATGTAGACGCCCTTGCTGAACGTCGCCGCGGGCACCAGATTGCCGGCGGCATCGAGCATGCCCGAGAGGAAGGCGCGATCGAAACCGCCGAAGAACGCGTTACCTCCCGTGAAGGCGAGGCTGTAGCCGTACAGCGCCCACAGCACGGACAGTAGGCTGAAGGTGACGAACACCTGCATCGAGACCGAGAGCACGTTCTTCGAGCGCACCATGCCGCCGTAGAACAACGCGAGGCCGGGCACGGCCATCATCAGTACCAGCAGCGTGCTCACGAGCATCCATGCGATGTCGCCCTTGTCGTAGGAAGGCGCCGCTGCTGCGGCAGGCTCGACTGCCGTCGCCGTGTCCTGTGCGGCGGCTGGATGCATGCCGAGCAGCATGACCAGTGCTGCCAGCACGAGCAGCGCGAGCGTCAGCCTCGTGCCCTGCGACTGCATGAGCGTTCGGCTCGTTGCCAAGATTTTTGTCACTGTCGTTCTCCCGATTGCCCCGATTGACCTGTAAGTCTTCAAACCGCTTCGACGCCCGTCTCGCCGGTGCGAATGCGCACCGTCTGCTGCAGCTCGATCACGAAGATCTTGCCGTCGCCGATTTTTCCGGTGCGCGCCACGTTCGTGATCGCCTCGATCACCTGCTCCGCGATCGAGTCGTCGACCGCGAGCTCGATCTTGGTTTTCGGCAGGAAGTCGACCCGGTACTCGGCGCCGCGATACAGCTCGGTGTGGCCGCGCTGCCGGCCGAAGCCCTGCACTTCCGTCACCGTGATGCCCTGCACGCCGATGTCCGCGACGGCCTGGCGGACGTCATCGAGCTTGAACGGCTTGATGATCGCGGTGATCAGCTTCATCGCGGCTTCCGAAATGCATCTTCTATGCCACGAAGTCGCGCGATCAAAACGGTGCCGGGGTCGCGCACTGCCGCGCTTCACGCACTGGGTTGGTGCGGTGTTTCGGCGCACTTGCCTCAACGAGGGGCAGGTGCCTACATTCCCGGCCCATGGACGCACGTTTCATCGACGATCTGGCACGGCGGCTTGCTGCCGCGGTGCCGCCCGGCCTGAGCGCGCTGCGCCGCGACCTCGAGGACAACTTCAAAGCGGTGCTGCAATCGGGGCTGGCGCGCCTCGATCTGATCTCACGTCAGGAGTTCGACGTCCAGGCAGCGGTCCTGCGTCGCACGCGCGAGAAGCTCGAAGCGCTGGAAGCGCGGCTCGCAACGTTGGAAAACGGCCAGAAAACGCCGCCCGCGAAGCCGCAATAGCGTGCAACGCTAGCGGCAGTTCCCTCACCCGGTCGGCCAAGGATGGCGATCCCTACGGTCCTGAGCCGTGCGCAGCACGGCATGGAGGCGCCATTGGTGCGCGTCGAAGTGCATCTCGGCAACGGCCTGCCGCGCTTCGCGATCGTCGGCCTGGCCGAAGCCGTCGTGAAGGAGAGCAAGGACCGCGTCCACGCCGCGATCGTGAATTGCGGGCTGCGCATGCCGGACGGACGTATCACGGTGAACCTGTCGCCGGCGGATTTGCGCAAGGAAGGCGTGCGCTTCGATCTGCCGATCGCGCTCGGCATCCTCATCGCATCGGAACAAGTCGTGCAGACGCCGTTCGAGAGCTGCGAGCTGTATGGCGAGTTGTCGCTCGGCGGCGAGATCCGGCCGGTGCGCGGCGTGCTGCTCGCTGCAACTGCGGCGGCGCGCGCCGGACATCGCATGATCGTGCCGCCGACCAACGTCGCGGAGACGTTGTTGGTTTCGGGATCGCAGGTCGCTGTCGCGAAGCACCTGCTCGATGTCGTCGCGCACGCAGCGGGTTCGAGCTTGCTGGACTTCGCAAATGGCGCGGCGCCGACCGACGTCGCGACTCAGCATCCCGATCTCAGCGACGTGCATGGGCAGATGCAGGCGAAGCGTGCGCTCGAAATCGCAGCGGCTGGTGAGCACAGCCTCGTGCTCATAGGCCCGCCGGGCACGGGCAAGAGCATGCTGGCGCAGCGGTTGCCGGGATTGCTGCCACCGATGAGTGAGACGGATGCGCTCGAAGTTGCCGCAATCCGCAGCGTCGCAGGTCTCGCGCTCAGACCTGCGCAATGGCGCACGCGGCCGTTTCGCAGCCCGCACCACACGACGTCGGCGGTTGCACTCGTGGGCGGCGGGCCGGGCCCGCGTCCCGGCGAAGTGTCGCTCGCTCATCACGGCGTGCTGTTTCTCGACGAGCTGCCGGAGTTCGATCGCGGCGTGCTGGAAGTGCTGCGTGAGCCGCTCGAGAGCGGTTGCGTCACGATCTCGCGCGCTGCGCGCCAGGCGGACTTTCCGGCGGCGTTCCAGCTCATCGCGGCAATGAATCCGTGCCCGTGCGGCTATCTCGGCGATGCGCAGGGCCGTTGCCGCTGCACAGTCGAACAAGTGCAGCGCTATCGCAGCCGGTTGTCAGGGCCGCTGATCGACCGGCTCGACCTGCACGTCGAAGTCCCGCGCGTGCCGACGGAAATGCTGGCCGTCGCGCCGGGAACAGCCGAGGCGAGTGCCGTGGTCGCCGCGCGCGTGCTGCGTGCACGCGAGAGACAGATCGCGCGTCAAGGCACGCTCAACGCACGACTCGACAACAAAGCTGTCGAGCGGTTCTGCACGACCACTCGCGAAGCAATCGCATTGTTGAATCGCGCTGCCGAGGCGCTCGGACTGTCGGCGCGTGCGTATCACCGCATCCTGAAGGTGGCGCGAACGATCGCGGATCTGGGACACAGCGACACTATCGACCGGAATCACCTGGGTGAGGCGATTGCACTGCGCGTGCTGGACCGGCGTGCATGAGCCCTTACTTCTTGACGGCGCCGACCATGTAGTCGACGGCGTTGGCGATCGACTTGTCGGAAAGATGCGTCGCGCCGCCTTTGGGCGGCATGAAGCCGGCCTGGCCCTGGAAGCCTTCGAGGGCGTGCTTGTGCAGCGTGTCGGCGCCCTTCGCGATGCGCGGTCCCCACGCGGCTGCGTCGCCGACCTTCGGGGCGCCTGCGACGCCAGTGCCGTGGCACGCCACGCAAGCCTGGTTGAACACCTCTTCGCCGCCCAGGTCCTGCTGCGCGCCGGCCGCCGGCTTCGCCGGCTCCAGCGCGGAGTTGTCTTGGCCGGAGACGGCCACTTTCGCGATCGGCGCAATGCGCTCGTTGATTGCACGGCGCATCTCCGGGCTGGCCTGCACCTCGGCGACCTGCGTGTCCTTGGCGACGACGCGCGCGAGCACGTACAGCACCACGGCGATGCCGATCAGAATGCCCAGTACCAGCATGAAGGTGTCGAAGAATTTCTTATCGTGCGCAACGGTCACAGCGGCTCCGCTCGGGTCATCGATGGGCAAAACGAGGCGCGCAAGTATAGGGGCAAAGCTGCTAAATTACCGCCCCCGGAATACGCGCCCGTAGCTCAGCTGGATAGAGTGTCGGCCTCCGAAGCCGAAGGTCGCCAGTTCGAATCTGGCCGGGCGCGCCACTCCCATGCCTGAGCAGAATCTCGAGCAAACTCTCGCCGGTCGCACGATCGCGGTTCCAGAAACGCGAGAGCTGGACGTGTTCGCTGCGATGCTGGAGCGGCGCGGCGCCAGCGTGCTGCGCTGTCCGCTGGTCACGATTCTCGATGCGCCGGATCCGGCGCCGGTCCTCGACTGGATCCGCTGGTTCGCCGGCGGTGCGTGCGACGATCTGATCCTGCTCACCGGCGAAGGATTGCGCCGCTTGCTCGCGTGCATCGACAAGAATTCGCCGACGTTGCGTGACGACTTCGTGGCGCAACTCGCGCGCGTGCGCAAGATCACGCGCGGACCCAAACCGGCGCGCGCGTTGCGCGAGCTCGGACTCAAGACGGACATTGCGGCGGAGTCGCCGACCACTGCCGGCGTCATCGCTTCGCTCGCAGCGGAGCATCTCGCAGACCGCAACGTCGGCGTACAGCTCTACGGGACGGAGCCGAATGTGCCTTTGATCGACTTCCTGGAGCGAGCACATGCGCGCGTGCGCACCGTCGCACCTTACATCTACGCCACGAACGCCGATGACGCGGCGGTGACCGCGCTGCTCGAGAGCATGTCGCGCGGCGAAGTGGACGCGATCGCATTCACGAGCGCTGCGCAGGTCGAGCGCTTGTTTGCAGTCGCACCCGTTGCACAGGTGCAGGCGGCGCTCGCGCGCACGCGCGTCGCAGCAGTCGGGCCGGTCGTCGCCGATGCGCTGGCGCAACGCGCAGTGAGCGTCGCGTCGATGCCGCACGATTCGTTCTTCATGAAGCCGCTGACTAGCGCGCTCGAAGCAGCGCTCGCCGCCCGCCGCGAGGTGCGTTGAATGCCGAGTGTTGGATGTGTGCTACGCACCCTCTTGACCGCCGCGGAGGTGTTCACGTAAAACACTTCGCGAAGTATACAGCGCTGGTTTTTGCAGAGTTTCGCAGAGCGCACCGCATGTGAAGGGTGCTCTGCCTGCGTAGCGGAAATTCAGACGCCGGCCTACAAAGGTCCTTCTGCGCGAGGAATGTCGCGCGGAAAAAACATGCGATGGAGTGATGCCGAGGGGGTTGGACGTGAAGCGTGTAGCTCACGCTGTCGCGGTTGAAACGACAACGCATCCGGTTGCCGGGCGCCACGTAAAGAACAAGATGGCGCTGGCGCTGCTCTCTTCGCATTGCTCTGCTGTTGTGCACGAGTTGCACGCGCGGCTCCAAGAACGAAAGTCGTTCGGCTCAGCACTCAGGATTCGTCGCGGCGCGCACGGGCGTTGCCGTGTCGTGTTGCAAAACAGAACTCATGGATTACAGGCCCGCATACCGCCGGCCTAGGGGGTCACAGTGAACATCAAGCGCGCATTGCTCATGTCCGGCGCCTGCGGAATTCTCGCCACGGCGGTCAGCACCGCTCTGGCGCAGGAAACCAGCGAGGTCGCCGAAGTCGTCATCGTCACCGGTTCCTACATCCGCGGCACGGCCGAGGATGCAGCGCTGCCGGTCGATGTCATCTCCGCCGAGGATCTCGCGAAGCAGGGCTCGCCGTCCGCGCTCGAGATGATCAAGGATCTCAGCGTCAGCAATGGCGTGCTCGGCGACACCAACCAGTTCGACGCACGCGCCCAGGGCTCCGAAGGCTCGGGCACGGTGAACCTGCGCGGCTTCGGCCCGCAACGCACGCTCGTGCTGTTGAACGGCCGCCGCATGGTGCCGAGCCCGTTCCTGCTCGGCGCCGTCGACACCAACTTCATTCCGCTCGCCGCCATCGGCCGTGTCGAAGTGCTGAAGGACGGCGCGGCAGCGACGTACGGCTCCGACGCCATCGGCGGCGTGGTCAACTTCATCACCAAGGAGAATCTGCGCGGCGTCGACGTCGGCGCGGACTTCAAGGCGGTCCAGGATTCGGACGGCGACTACTCGGCCAGCGGCGCTTTCGGCTGGGGCAACGATCGCTCGCACGCGCTGTTCGCGGTCGGCTACCAGCACCGCTCCGAGCTGCTGGTCAAGGATCGCGATTGGGCGCACAAGGACTACTTCACGAACCCGCAGGGCGGCTGGTCGGCGGCCGGCAATCCGTCCTCGTACATTCCGACGGGGGTCAACCCGCCGTCAACGCAGAACCCGCTGGGCCTTCCCGTGCCCGCCATACCGATTCGCGATCCGCAGTGCGACGACCTGGGCGGGGTCCCCGGCCGCGTCGCCAATGGAGCGTCAGTCTGCTATTGGCAGTACTCGGTCTACGACGCACTGACCGAAGAGGAAGACCGCTGGCAGGTCTATGCCGACTACGACCTCGACATCACCGAGGCGACCAGCTTCCACATCGAGGCGATGTACGCCGACACCGAGATCCCGATCTACCGTACCTCGCCGTCCTACGCAGCACTGCAGACGCCGACGGCGCCGGTTCCCGGCCAGTTCCTGGTCCGCAATAACAATCCTGGTTGGGCGCCGTTCATGTCCGCCAACCCCGGTGTCATCCCGGCGAACGCGACCGGCGCGCTGCTGGTGGCAAACCGTCCGTTCGCGCTGGGCGGCAACCCGCTCTTCGACTACGGGTCATCCGAAGGACCGCGCAACTACGACGGCTTCCGCGTGTCGACCGGATTCAACGGCGACATCTCGGATTCGCTGTCGTGGGACGTGGCTGCAACCTACATGGAGCAGAACGCGACGCGTGAGGGTCGCGACACGGTCGTCAACCGCTACCAGCTCGCGCTGCTGGGGCTCGGCGGTCCGAACTGCAATACCGCGCTGAACCAGCCGGGCATCAACGGCTGCCTGTTCTACAACCCGTTCAACAACGCGATTCCGCGCAATCCGATTACCGGTGCGACCAACAGTCAGTTCGTCGAGGCCGCCTCCAACAACGATCCCACGCTGCTGAACTGGATGTTTCCGATCGTCTCCACCGAGCAGCAGACCACGTTGCTGACGATCGATGCAGTGCTCAGCGGCACGACTGGAATCGATCTGCCGGGCGGCGCGGTGGCATGGGCTGCCGGCGCGCAGTATCGCGAAGATACCTTCGAGGCCACCTACAGCGACCTGAACAACTTCGCGGTCACGCCGTGCGTCGCTTCGGTCGGCACCGGGATCATCGGTCCTTCGGCGTGCACGCCAGCGCAGCTGGCGGCGCCAACCGGCGCATTGCTGTTCCTCGGCGGTGCGAATGACCGCGACCTCGATCGTGACATCAGCGCTGTGTTCGCCGAATTGAGTCTGCCGATCACGGACAGCTTCCAGGCGCAGCTCGCCGCGCGCTACGAGGACTACGGCGGCCAGATCGGCTCGACGTTCGATCCGAAGCTGTCGTTGCGCTGGCAGCTGGTCGACTCGTTCGCGTTGCGCGGCTCTGTAGGAACTACATTCCGCGGCCCGGCGCTGGCGCAGACCGATCCGAGCAGCGTGACCACGCTGCAGAGCGTCTCGGGTACGTTCCGCGCAATCCGCACGTTCGGCGATCCGGGCCTGAAGCCGGAGAGCGCGCTGACGTTCAACGTCGGCATGATCGTCAAGGCCGGCGGCTTCAACGCGTCGGTCGACTACTGGAGCTTCGATTTCGAAGACCAGATCGTCAACGAGCCGGTCGCGGGCATTGCCAGCTTCGTGTTCAATGCCGCCGGCGCGTGTATCGGCGGCTTGGCGAACCCGCTGGCGGGACGGTTCTCATTCCGCGACGGCAACAGCGATGGCGTGATCAACGACACGGACTGCACTACAGCCAACATCGCGCGCCTCGACATCAACGTCATCAACGGTCCGGACGTGAAGACCGACGGCATCGATGTCAGCGCCCAGTTCGACTGGGAGATGCTCGGCGGCACGATGACACTGGGCATCAACGGCACGTACGTTCTCAAGTACGACATCGATCCGTCCATCGTCAGCGGCAACACCGTCCAGCCGGCCTTCGATGCTGCGGGCCAGCTCAACTACCAGACGGTCGCCTTCCCGCTGCCGCAGCTCAAGGGCAACGCGTACGTTGCGTACGAGAACGGTCCGCACCACCTGCGCTACCAGGTGAACTACATCGACGACTACGTCGACCAGCGCACCGACATCTTCTCGCCGTCGCTCGCGAACTCGGTCGCCCCGAATCCGGCGGCTGCGATCACCGCCGGCAAGAAGATCGAGAACACGCTGTTCCACGATCTGTACTACCTCGTGGATCTGCCGTGGGACATGACGCTGAGCGCCGGCGTGGAGAACCTGACGGACGAAGACCCGTCGTTTGCGCGCCTCGACCTGTCCTACGACCCGTTCACGTCCAGCGCGCTGGGTCGGACCTACAAGGTGGGATTGCGCATGAGGTTCGGTGCGGAGTAAAAGGTAACCCGTCAGGGGGATGTTGACCGTTCAGGGGCGGCTCGCAAGAGCCGCCCTTTCTTTATTCCAGAAGCTCTATTCCGGCAGCGTCCAGCCTTGCTCCCACGGCGGCTCGGGCCCGAACGTCGTCGCCAGGAAGTCCACGAAGCTGCGGACCTTGGGCATCAGGTTGCGGCGTTCGGGGTAGACCGCATAAACGGCCAGCTCCTGCGGCTTGAACTTGCACAGCAGCGGCTTGAGCGCGCCGCTGCGCAGCTGTTCGCCCAGGTAAAAAGTCGGCAGTAGCACGATGCCGCCGCCGGCAAGGGCGGCCTCGCGATTCACCAAGCCGTTGTTGGATTGCATCGAGCCGTTGATCGGCACGGTATGTGCCTCGCCGTCCGGGCCGACCAGCCGCCATTCGCGCGGCGCGCTCAGTAGCGAGTAAAGAATGCAGCGGTGCTCGAGCAGATCCTCCGGCCGCTCCGGTTCGCCGTACTGCGCCAGGTAGGCGGGCGAAGCGCACAGAATCTGCCGGACCGGCGCGATCTTGCGCGCGATCAGGTTCGAGTCCTGCAGGCGGCCGATGCGCACAGCGACGTCGAAGCCTTCTTCCACGAGGTCGA